>CAFBPK010000018.1_pt1 | contig 34391 bp, 36 predicted proteins | sample 7269701 | NCBI WGS metagenome assembly CAFBPK01 (sample SAMEA6814143, study PRJEB35770) | freshwater metagenome | biome: Freshwater; feature: Freshwater reservoir; material: water | place: Czech Republic | collected 2017-06-27 | depth 30m m | reverse complement strand
TTGGGCGACCCCGGTGGAGTGGCCGAGAGGCGAGGCAAGGGACTGCAAATCCCTGTACACGGGTTCAAATCCCGTCTCCACCTCGTAGTGATTGATGCTACAAAATTGAATAACTGATTTAGCACATCGGTCGATTGGCGCAGTTGGCTAGCGCGCTTCCTTGACATGGAAGAGGTCACAGGTTCAAGTCCTGTATCGACCACCATTTGTTATTCAAGTCAGTCAGGAGATCATGCTCATGGACTCAGATTTCAACCTTGACTTGAACTCCGCGACGATTCGCCAGATTGCAACGCACTACGAGGCACCAAAAGTGTCTTGGGTCAGAGCCAACATGATCACGTCACAGGACGGTCACTTCGTTGGAGCAAAAAATACTTCGCGAGAATTGACTGGACCAGCAGACTTTAAGTTACTGCTGTTACTTCGAGCACTTTCTGATGTTGTTCTCGTAGGTGCTAATACTGCGCGTCAGGAGAATTATCGTCAGCCCAAGCCCCATCCAGAATATGAATTTCTCGCACGGCCCACTCCGAGGTTGGCAATAGTTAGTGCATCTCTGGAATTTGATCTGGATTCGAATCTCTTTAGTGGTGGCCAAGAACCCACCATCATCATTAATGTCGGTGATTCAAAACCGCCTGCCGATCTTGCAAAACTGGCTCAAGTAGTTCCGATTGTTCGCAATGAGATTCTTGGATCTGCCATAATTTCCACTTTGTCGCAAATTGGTTTGACCAAAGTTACCTGTGAAGGCGGTGCAAAACTTCTTTCCGAGATGTTGAAAGCAGACGTAATAGATGAATATGATTTAACAATTTCGCCGAGTCAGGTAGGTGGCACCGCGAAGTTCGCCGAGTCATTGCCAATTGACTGGGACCAGGTTGGCACAGCATCAGCAGATGACTTTCAGTTCCAACGATTTTTCAACAAGCGCGTTAGCCAACAGTTGCAATAGTCTTTACTCATGGCTGAAAAAATAACCAAATCAGATGAGCAGTGGCGTAACGAACTAAGTGCCGAAGAATATCGGGTACTACGCGAAGCCGGAACCGAAGCGCCATTTATTGGGGAATACACCGACACTGAAACCGAAGGCATTTATGCCTGTCGCGCATGTGGAGCAGAACTGTTTCGCAGTGATTCGAAATTCCATAGTGGGTGTGGCTGGCCGTCATTTTTTACCCCGCTTGCTGCCGAGAGCGTTATAGAAATTAAAGACATGTCTCATGGCATGGTGCGCACCGAAATTCGCTGCGCTGCTTGTGAATCGCACCTGGGCCACGTATTCGAAGGTGAAGGCTACAAGACTCCAACAGACCTGCGGTATTGCATTAACTCAGTGTCAATGACACTTGTCACACCTAATTAGCTGTGCTGCTACCCCATCGAAATTAAGGCAACACCACTGAACGTAAAAACAATTCCTAAATATTGAATTGGAATTAATCGCTCTTTGTGAATCCACCATGCAAGCAACACCGTAACTATTGGATACAGCGAGCCCAGTACCGCAACAACCGAAAGCAAACCAAGTGATGCAGCAAATGCGAACAAAATATTTGCACCAGCATCAGTGATTCCGATGGCGGCCAAAATTGGTAGATCTGGTTTCACCAAGCCACCAAGGCTGCGTAGAGCAACTGCAATAATGGCAACAACTATGAACTGTGTGGCACGCATCGAAACGATTGTCATTGTGGGATTAATCTGGCCACCCTTTGCCATGAAGTAAACACAAATACCAAAAGTTAACGCAGCAAAAAGTGCTAAGAACACCGGACGTGGATCAACTTTGCCATTGAGTTCTGGGCCACTAGCTAAAATCACGCCAACCAGCGCAACTGCAATACCAACAAGTTGTATTGATGCTGGCCGCTCGCCTAGGACTAATCCGATTGTTACTGGTACGACAGCGCTAAGTGATGAGATTGGCGCAACAATTCCCATTTGTCCGGTAGCTAGTGCGGTGTAAAAACCGACTAATCCAAGTAATCCCATAGCACCCGCGATTGCACCATTGAACCAGACTGTTGAATTCCAGCTCCAATAACCAAGTGCCAGTGCAAGAGTTGAGGAGAAAAATAGCCCAAAACTTTGCGAACCACCGATTACGGCTAGGGCTTTTCGTCGCTTACTAAGTGTGCCGCCCAAAAAGTCGGCTAAACCCCAAACCAAACTAGATAACAGGGCGAGTACAACCGGCATTCGGTTAGCCTATCCGACCGCGCGCCTAGGCCAACAACTCACTATGTGTTCATATGCTTAGAAGTAATGAGAACTATTGAAGCAGGTGCATCGATCGTGGACGTTTGGGATAGTGCAATTGCTAGCCTAAAAAACCCACAACTGCGACCAGAATTCGTCATGGAGGAAGTGCCAGCACCACAACGTTTGGCGCCTCATAGCATTGCCATCTCGGTAGAAGTAGTAGATGCCGATGACGAAGAGTTGGCAGTTGGACGTTTTATTGTGCTGCATGATCCTGACGGCCAAGAAACTTGGGACGGCCCATTTCGGGTTGTGACATTTGTGCGAGCAGCTATCGAATCTGACGTTGTTACGGATGACTTGTTCGATGAAGTTGCATGGTCTTGGTTAACCGACGCCTTAGGTGATTCGGACGCGGAATATCACAATGTATCTGGAACTGTTACGCGCACTGTTTCGCGTTCTTTTGCTGGCTTGGAAGATCGCTCTACTGACACGGATTTAGAAATCCGCGCGTCGTGGTCACCAGATTCCGAAGACTTGGCGCTACATCTCAAGGGTTGGTTAGCTTTAGTTGAAAAAAGTTCTGGACTTACTCCGCTGCCGGAAGGCGTTTCGGCGCTTTCTCGAAAGCGTTAATACTTTTTTATGACAGAGCCAATTGAAGATGCAACTGCTGCCAGCGCCGAACCCGAATCAACCAGTGTCAAAGTTGTTGCACCGCGCGATGGACTGCCGCCAATTATCACTACAGATAAGCAATTGGCTGAACTTATTTCAGCTCTTAGTGCCGGTACCGGCCCTGTTGCACTTGATGCCGAACGTGCCAGCGGATTTAAGTATTCGCAACGTGCATATTTGATTCAACTACGCAGAAACGGATCTGGCTCGCACCTGATAGATCCAACTTGCTTTGAAAATCTTGATCCTCTTCAAGATGCACTCTCAGGTGTTGATTGGATTTTGCATGCGGCATCCCAAGATCTAGTTTGTTTGGCTGAAGTTGGCTTAGTCCCTACTGCGCAGTTATTTGATTCTGAACTTGCCGGACGAATACTTGGCTACGAACGTGTCGGATTAGGTCCATTAATCGAAACGCAACTCGGATTTTCATTGGCAAAGGAGCACAGCGCAGCCGATTGGTCTACTCGCCCACTGCCTGAGTCTTGGCTAAATTACGCAGCATTAGATGTTGAATTCTTAATCGAGCTTTGGGAATTACTGGCTACCAAGCTGCATGAAGCAGAAAAATTTCATTGGGCAATTCAAGAGTTTGATCACGTGAAGCGCACTACCGGACCAATTGAGCGCGTTGATCCTTGGCGCCGTACTTCCGGCATGCATGTAATCCGCAAACCTCGGGAGTTGGCAATAGTCCGGGAAGTTTGGCACGCTCGTGACGAGATCGCGCGCGATGCGGACATTGCGCCAGGTCGAATTTTGTCCGATTCGCACATAGTTACCCTGGCTAGTTCTGGCATGACAACTACAACGGAACTGAAGTCCTTGTCGTTCATGCATCTGCGCAACGTTAAACGCCATGCCAATTCTTGGATTACGGCAACTCTGCGCGCACATGAATTACCAGAAACCGAACTGCCACCACTTAAGTTGCCAGCAACCGGACCGCCCGCTCCCCGAAACTGGGAATCTAGAAATCCCCAGGCCTGGAAACGTTTAGAGTTTGCCCGCGCAGCACTTGCCGAGATTGCTACGAAACTGGAACTTCCGACCGAAAATTTGATGACTCCGGAAACTGTTCGCAAAGTCTTATGGGCACCGCCAGAAACGCCTTCCGAATTGGAAACTGTACTTGCGCAATTAAACGCCAGGCCGTGGCAAATAGAAATAGTTGCTCCGGTTTTAGAAACTGCTATTTGGCAACTACCCACAAAAGTCGAAGTTAGCGAACTTTAGATTTAAGTCCCTGTTCGATCGTGGCAGCGATGCCTTGGGCGTCGAGATGAAGCTTTTGCAAAATTGATTTACGCGAGGCGTGGTCCAAGAATTTCTTAGGAATGCCTAGCGACATTAACCGCGTCGCCGAATTATTCGCCCGAAGTGCGCTGCCGATAGCTTCGCCGATGCCACCGTCGACCAGGCCGTCTTCAATTGTTACGACATAATCGCGATCACTTAAGTATTCGATCAACCCAGCATTTACTGGCAACACTTGGATTGGATCTAAGACTTCAACTGAGTAGCCACTTGCCTGCAGAGTTTTTGCTGATTCAAGTGCCGTGGTGGCCATTGCACCAACTGCCACAATGCAAACGTCTGGATTGGTTTGCGCCACAAGTACATCTGCAAAGCCCAATGAGTTAACAGCTGGGATGTCAGCTGGAACTGCGCCTTTGGAGAATCGAATCACAGTTGGGTGATCAGACTTATCAACTGACTTGCGCAGCGCTGCAACTAATTGAGCGCCATCGCGAGGCGCGAATAAATCTAAATTAGGCACTACGCGCAGTAACGCCATATCCCACATGCCATTGTGGCTTGCGCCATCGTCGCCAGTAACTCCAGAGCGATCCAGCGCAAAAGTAACTCCGGCATCGTGCAGCGCGCAATCCATAATTACTTGGTCGATTGCGCGATTTAGGAATGTGGAATAAATGGCAATAACTGGATGTAGGCCAGCGTGCGCCATACCTACTGCGCTGGTAACGGCATGTTGTTCGGCAATTCCAACATCAAAAGTTCGCTCGGGAAATTTTCCAGCGAATGCATCAAGACCCGTAGGTCCCAACATTGCTGCCGTGATTGCAACAACATCTTGGCGCTCTCCTCCGATGGCTACTAACTCTTGGGAAAATACTGAAGTCCAAGAAGTAGCTGCTTGGGAAAGTGGTTTGCCAGTATCTGGATCAACCACTCCTACTGCGTGGAATCGATCGGCTTCATCTGTTTCAGCCGGCGTATAGCCACGGCCTTTTTCGGTGATTACATGCACGATTACTGGACCGCCGAAATCCCGAGCACGTTGGAAAGCGAATTCCATGTCAGTTATGTTGTGGCCATCGATTGGTCCGATGTATTTCAACCCAAGGTCTTCAAACAAACCTTGCGGAGCAACAAAATCCTTGATTCCCTTTTTCATACCGTGAAGTGCATCGTAAACCGGCGCGCCTACGACTGGAGTACGTTCGAGAACGGATTTACCCCAATCCAAGAATCTCTCATAACCTTTTGTGGTGCGCAGCGTTGCTAAGTGTCGTGCCATGCCACCAATAGTTGGTGAGTACGAACGTTCGTTGTCATTTACTACGATCACGATAGATCGATCCGAGCCATCGGCAATATTATTTAATGCTTCCCATGTCATGCCGCCGGTAAGTGCGCCGTCTCCGACAACTGCAACTACGTGCCGATCTGATTCTCCGTGAATCTCAAATGCCTTAGCGATGCCATCGGCATATGACAGCGCAGTTGATGCGTGACTATTTTCGATAACGTCATGAATGCTTTCGGCCCGACTCGGATAGCCTGACAAGCCACCTTCTTGTCTCAGCGATTCAAAATCGCTGGCGCGACCAGTAACCATTTTGTGAACATAGGACTGGTGTCCGGTATCCCAAAGGATTGGATCCTTCGGAGAGTCAAAAACCCGATGAAGCGCCAAAGTGAGTTCGACCACGCCCAAGTTAGGACCTAAGTGGCCGCCAGTACGAGTTACATAACTGACAAGCGCGTCGCGAATTTCTTGCGACAGCGTGGTTAGTTGCTCTGGACTCAGTGTCCGCAAGTCAGCTGGAGTGGAAATGCCAGACAAAATAGTCATAGCCACACCCCTATCGAATTGGTAATCCCACCAAGTCTAATGACGAAGCAGTAAACCTGCCCGATGCCAGATGCTTTAACTTACTGAAATCAGTTAGTTTTTGCCGTTATTAAGGCCTCAATGACCGCAGTTGCCTGAACTAATTCCAATGCCAATCGCGCGCCTTCATGCTCCAACGTTGTAAGTAATTCAGTTAAAACTTCTGGCTGCAAATCCGTTGTGGTGCGGGCATTTCGATACGCATCACGAATTGCCTCGACTTGGTGCTCCAATTGAAATTGTGCAACATAACCCAGCGCAACAGGTTGTGTCTTGAAGAGTTCATATGTTCGAAATTCGGATGGACAACGATCCAGCAACCAAGCAATTGCCTTACTCTCCCATCCAGTAGAACCGGCTGGAACTAAATCACTGGGCCAACTGCTCATGCTTTAACGAGAGATCGCAGAACATACTGCAAGATTCCACCATGGCGGAAGTAATCAGCTTCACCTGGTGTATCAATGCGTACCAGAGCTGTAAAGCTCTGGGCTGTGCCATCTGCTGCCGTAGCCGTCACCGTAACTGTCGTTGGTGTTTTGCCATCGTTTAGTTCGGTGATACCTGCAACATCAAAAGTTTCAGTACCAATTAGACCAAGTGATTCGGCAGTTTGTCCCGCTGGGAACTGCAGTGGCAAAACGCCCATGCCAATCAAGTTAGAGCGATGGATGCGTTCGTATGATTCTGCGATGACTACTCGGACGCCAAGCAATGCTGTGCCCTTTGCTGCCCAGTCGCGCGATGAACCAGAGCCGTATTCTTTACCCGCCAAAATAATCAACGGCACATTATTCTTGGCTGCGGATTCCGAAGCATCATAAATAGTTGATTGCGGTGCGCCATCAACTGTGAAGTCTCGAGTAAAGCCACCTTCGACATTGTCCAACAACTGATTGCGCAGGCGGATGTTTGCAAATGTGCCACGAATCATTACTTCGTGATTGCCACGCCGAGATCCGTAAGAGTTAAAGTCAGCTTTTGCAACGCCGTTTTCTTTCAGATACTTACCTGCCGGGCTATCCTCGCGGATCGATCCCGCAGGTGAAATGTGATCAGTTGTTACTGAGTCACCTAGCTTGGCTAGTACTCGAGCGCCAGTGACATCGGTAACAGGCACAGGTTGGGCTGGCATGTTTTCAAAATACGGAGGCCTGCGTACATAAGTACTCTTTGGATCCCAATCAAATGTGGCGCCAGTTGGTGTCTCCAAGTTTTGCCAACGCGCATCACCAGCAAATACGTCGCGATAGCGCGAAGTAAACATGTTTGCATCGATTGAGGAATCGATTACTGCAGCGACTTCTTGCGCACTTGGCCAAATATCTTTCAAGTAGACCGGATTACCATCTTTATCGTCACCCAGTGAATCATTTTGGATATCAATTGTCATGGATCCAGCGATTGCATAAGCCACAACTAGCGGTGGCGATGCTAGGTAGTTCATTTTTACGTCCGGATTGATTCGACCTTCAAAATTTCGGTTTCCGGATAACACTGCGACTGCAGCTAAGTCATTATCTTGAATTGCAGAACTGATCTCTGATGCAACTGGACCGGAGTTACCAATACATGTGGTGCATCCGTAGCCAACTAAGTTGAAGCCAAGGGCATCTAAGTACTGGGTTAAACCGGACTTGTTGTAATAGTCAGTGACAACCTGTGAACCCGGCGCCAATGTAGTTTTCACCCACGGCTTGCGAGTAAGTCCCTTTTCAACCGCTTTTTTAGCTAGTAAGCCAGCGGCCATCATCACAGATGGGTTAGACGTGTTGGTGCAAGAAGTGATTGCCGCAATTACAACTGCGCCATGGCCAATTTCAAAATCTCCAGTTGCCGATTTAACTAACGCTTTCTTGCTGCGATCCTGGGTGTATGTCTTAACTGCAGTTTCAAAGGCAGTGTCAGCATCAGAAAGTGCGACGCGATCTTGCGGACGCTTTGGTCCGGCAATCGATGGCGTGACAGTTGCTAGATCAAGTTCAATGTATTCGGAATAAACCGGTTCAATCGCCGGATCGTGCCACAGGCCCTGAGCTTGGGCAAAGGCCTTAACAAGTTCAAGTTGCGAATCTGGCCGGCCGGTTAGACGCAAATAATTTAAGGTCTCTTCATCAATTGGGAAGATCGCAGCAGTTGAGCCATATTCTGGACTCATGTTGCCAATTGTGGCTCGGTTGGCGAGTGAAACAGAAGTAACACCCTCGCCATAAAATTCAACAAATTTTCCGACTACGCCATGTTTGCGCAACATTTCGGTGATTGTTAAAACTAAGTCTGTTGCAGTGGTGCCCGCTGGCATCTGACCAAATAGTTTGAAGCCAACAACACGTGGAATCAACATGGAAACTGGTTGACCTAACATGGCGGCTTCGGCTTCGATGCCGCCTACTCCCCAGCCCAATACCCCTAAGCCGTTGACCATAGTTGTGTGTGAATCAGTTCCAACACAGCTATCGGGATACGCCATGCCATTGCGAACCATTACGACGCGAGCCAAGGCTTCAATATTTACTTGGTGCACAATGCCAGTGCCAGGCGGAACTACCTTGAAGTCATCAAATGCATCTTGACCCCAGCGCAAGAATTTATAACGTTCGCCATTTCGTTCGTATTCAAGTTCAACATTTTTATCAGCCGCAGCATTATTACCGAAGAAGTCAGCAATTACTGAGTGGTCAATTACGAGCTCAGCAGGCGCGAGTGGATTAATGCGGTTTGGATCTCCACCTAGTTTGGTGAATGCCTCGCGCATAGTTGCTAAGTCGACTACGCAAGGTACGCCAGTGAAGTCCTGCATGATTACGCGCGCTGGAGTGAATTGAATTTCATCAGTTGGTTCGGCCTGGGCGTCCCAATTCGCTAAGGTGCGGATTTGATCTGCCGTAACGTTAGCGCCATCTTCGGTGCGCAATAAGTTCTCGAGCAATACTTTGTGAGTAAATGGCAATCTTTCACTGCCGGCAACTGCATCCAATCGAAAAATCGTAAATTTTTCCCCGCCAACAGTTAGTTCGGCTTGGGCTTTGAATGAGTTGAGGCTACTCACGAAACTCCTAAAGTATCTTGACGTCAAGATAAATTATACTCCGTTATTCCTCAAGTTCTTGGCATACCCCTGATTCGGTTAATACCTTTCGAAAAGGGCGATGCACTCCACATGTCCAGTCATCGGGAACGCATCTAACCCCACTAGCTTGGTCATTGACCAGCCGGCATCAGCCAGGTACTTCGCATCACGGCCTAAAGCACTAGGTTCGCATGCCACATAGACAATTGCGCGCTTAGTAATCCGATTTAACTCAGTAACAACATCAAGGCCTGCGCCCGCTCGCGGTGGATCCAGAATTACGACCTCAAAATCTTCGTCAATTTGAGTTATCCACTTTGAAACGTCCGCTGTAATCAAATCCATTTGTGGTAAATCGCTACAAGAACGCCTGGCATCGCGCATGGAATCAATTACTGATTCCACGGCGACCATCTCACCTTTTTCAGTCACGTCTGCAGCTAAGCTCGCCGCAAATAATCCCGCGCCGGCGTATAGATCAAGTGCTTTGTCGCCGGGCTTTAAGTTTGCAAATCTTCGTACCGTTTCTACAAATACTATTGGCGCATCTTTATGTACTTGCCAAAATGAACCGGCGTGGATTCGCCAGCTACGATCACCAACGGTTTCATCAAGCCAAGGTCCGCCGCGTTGGTCAACTACGACATGTTGTCCAGTCGAACTTTGCGCCGTGCTGATATCTCCTCGGCCAAGATGTTTCTTTTCTTGCGCTAAGGCAACTGATCCCTCGACTGCAATTAGGCAGTCGTCAATTTCAACTACGGTGTGCGATCGTGTCATTTTCATTCCGATCGAAACATCACCGATTCGGGCATACCGATTACGAGTGCGCCAACGTAATCCAGTCTCCGAAGGAGATAGTGAAATTACTTCAAAATCAGCAAGCGGCTTACCGTTAACGTGCGTAATCCCGCCCAAGTGCGAAAGTTGTTCGCGTACAACTTCACTTTTTAGTTCTCGCTGATGTGAAAGGCTGACGTGCTGCCAGTCGCAGCCGCCACAAGTTCCCGCATAAGCACATGGTGCTTCAACTCGATGTTCACTTGCGGCAAGCACTTCGACAACATCTGCACGTAAGAACTTCTTGCTGATGTCTGTGATTTCAGCGCGTACTCGTTCCCCGGGGATACCGTGACGAAGGAATACCACTTGCCCATCGTGTCGTGCGATACAAAAGCCACCGTTAGCAACTTTGTCAGCAGTTAACTCAACGATCTGGCCAACCTTGACTGTTTCAATTCCAGTCATGCGATATCAACTTCTTTCGCTTTGGCATTAGTGAGTAATCGATAAGTTAGGAAAATTCCCAGCGCAAAGAGCGGATATCCCAGCAACACTTTTAAAGTTCCAAGTGCTGCAGTTTGCCCCAACAAATAGAGCGGGCACATAATTGCCACGCGGATTCCAAACACGAGTGTCCATAGCCAAGTAATCGAGCTAAACAATTTATGTTTTGCAGCATCCTTAGTCCAGGAAGTGTCATTGCCGCGCATCGCTTCAATTGCGTAACCCAGCAGCGGACGCTTTACCAAGATGCTTACTAGGCAGGCTGTTGCATAGGCAGCATTCGTCAGGATCCCAGGCAAGAAAAAGTTGTCTGCATTTCCAGTGCGTTTGGCAATGAAAGCAGCAATTCCGATTCCAATTAATCCAGAGAAAACTTGTTGTAAGGATTGCCGGCGTGCTAACCGCAGGATCGCAAGCACTGCCGCGGTTCCAACTGAGGCATAAAGTGTCGTTTCCAGGTTCCGATCAGTTACTAAGTAAGCGATCGTGAAAACAATAAATGGTAAGCCGGAGTCGATTACGCCACTCCAGCCGCCTAATGCAGATGTAAGTAGTTCGGAATCATCCTTGATTTCCTTGGCAATACTCTCGTCGACAGGTTCGCTATTACTATCAGTCATTGCTAGCTCCACAAGTAGGCACGTACTAACTGTAACCAGTAGTTACCTATTGTTTACCCAAGCCAAACTAAAGCTGGATGTGAAAGTTGCCATAATTTGCGTTATTGGAAACTTGATCTTGCGACTCAGTCGTAATCGCATCAGGACTGCGTAGCCAAAGTCTTTCGCCCGGCGCTTGTGGTTCATCGCCGCGAGCCACGACTAATTGCGAAATGAGTAAGTCAATTTCTGTTACTGCAGCAGCAGTTTCTGTGGAGTCAGTTAAAGCCCCATCGCCGCTTACCACAATTCGCATCAGCCAACGCGAGCCACGGATGCCGATGAATCTAACCGGCTGCACATGAGCGCTGCCATCTAAATCAACGGTTGGCATTACGGCTCGGACTTCAGTTCCGAAAGTACCCATGTCAACCTGACAATCAACGCTTTGTTCGCGCAGACCATCGACAATTGCATTGCGCATCGGAGCCCAGGCATCTTCACTAGTTGCAGCGGCAAATAGTTGAACTTCCGCGATTGTCATATTTAAATGAAGTGAAACCGCTTTACCTTTGCCAGATCGAGGATCTAGGTCTAGATGAACTTCGAGGGTTGGCACATTTGGAACTAATAACGAACCAAGATGCAACATCGCGGAAGTATCCAAGGCTTGCGACATATCAATTGGACCAAGTGTCATGAGGAAATTCCTGTTGAGCCAAATCCGCCATCACTGCGCGCAGTTTCATTCAGAGTTTCAACTTGGGTAAAAGTTGCAGTGATCACTTCTTGAATGACTAGTTGTGCAATTCGACTTCCGGCGGGTAACTGTACGCTTTCATTTGCATCTAGATTGATTAAGCAGATTTTAAGTTCGCCGCGATAACCCGAATCAATTGTTCCTGGTGTATTTACGATTCCAATTCCCTGCTTAATTGCAAGTCCAGAACGCGGATGTACTAATCCGACGTAACCATCCGGTAATGCGATCGCTAAACCCGTAGCAACCAAGGCTCGCTCTCCTGGAGCTAACTTCACATCTTCGACGCAAACTAAGTCAGCGCCCGCATCACCAGGGTGCGCGTAACGAGGCGCTTGGGCTAATTCATGTAGCAGCGTAAATTCGATTTCGATGTTGGTCATGGCGCGATATCCAGTTTCTCAGCGTAAGTTCTGGCATGTTCATCAAGTGCCGCAGCTTTCAAATCTTCTGCGCGGCCATGTTTAATAAAATGATCGATTGGCACTTGCATATAAAGCGAGCCGGCTTCAACAGCTAACGGGCCGTCAGGTGAATTCAATCTGCCTTCAGCAGTTGACCAAATTTTGCGTCCCATTACGGCCTGCATAGTTGCTTCGATATATACCTTTGTACCAACGGGTACTGGCATCCGATATGAAACTTCTAGATGTGCAGTGACTGCCGAGGCTCGAATCAGCCAATTTGTAGCTCCTAACGATTCATCGAATGCTAAAGACAAGATTCCACCATGGGAAATTCCAGGCGCACCTTGGTGATGTTCTGTTACTTCAAAAACTGCTCGCGTTGTCATGCCTTCGCCGGCTTCAATCAGTATGTGTAATCCGGTTGGATGATTTTTGCCACAACCAAAACAATTGCTGTAATGGCTAGCTAGTCGCTCACCAGGCTTAGGCGCATCGATGTGGCGCTGTGGATTTTGCGCGTCTTTGGGAATAGTCAACGGATGAACTGTGCGCCCAATTCGTTCCATGTTCATTAGAGTATCGTTGCCATTTAATAGATGTTTAGGTACCTATAGCGCGGAGTTGAGAAATCCAAGTGGCCACTGAAGGAATTGACGGCAAGGTTGTGGCTTATTCTGAGCGACTCTGGCCTTCGATTGGTATGTGGTTATTTGCAATTGCAATGACCTCATCACTTGGCATTGCATACGGCCGGGCTTATGGCAACTCGTTGGGATTTCTTGTTGGGTTCGCAACAACGGCTGCAGTTGTCATCGGCTTGGCGGTAAACGCCCCGATAATTCGAATTGATGAATTGAACTTTCAAGCTGGCCGCGCGCGCTTGCCATTGCAATTTGTTGGTCAAGTTAAAGTCTTGGACGCCGAACAATCAAAACGAGCCCGATCAACTGATGCCCATGCTGGTGCGCACTTCCAATTGCGTGGCGGAATTGGCGAGTCATTGATCATTGAAGTGACTGACCCACAAGATCCACATCCGTATTGGCAAGTTTCAAGTAGGAAAGCAGAACAATTATTGGCTGCGCTGGAAAGCGCAAAGCTAGCTGCGAAAGCTTAAGCGCAGTCAGAGCAGATCGGCTGGCCTTTAACTTCTTTGGCTAGTGTGCTGCGGTGGTGAACTAAGAAGCAACGCGAGCATGTGAATTCGTCTGCTTGCTTAGGAATAACCATGACAGTTATTGACTCATCAGATAAGTCTGCGCCTGGCAGTTCTAGTGATTCATTGAGATCTGCTTCATCGGCGTCAACGCTTGAGCTAACTTTCGAGGCATGTTGGGCTTTGAGGTTTTCGAGACTTTCCTCGTTTTCCTCTTCATCCGACTTTCTCGGTGCGTCGTAATCTGTTGCCATGACGAACTCAAATCTCCTACAAATAGCGGTATTTATGAAGTGTTACCGACGTGACGGAGGTTACTCCAGTGTTGCCGCGCCGAGAACACCGCCCCTAGGTTAATCGATTCGGCGCATTTCCAAGGGATATCTACGGGCATTTTCGGTATAAGTTTTGATCGAATACGCAATGGTTTCGGGGTCGGCTGCGCCTTCTTTGATTTTGGCTGGAACTCCCACAGCTAATGCGCCACTAGGAACTAGCGTCCCACCGAGAACTACTGCGCCGGCAGCAACTAAGGCGCCGGTTTCTACAACCGCTTTGTGTAGCACTAGCGAACCTGACCCAACTAATGCGCCAGAGTGAATTGTGCAACCTTCCAAGTGGGCGTTGTGACCAACTGTGCATTCATCCCCGACGATTGTTGGCAGTTCGGCAGTGCAATGCACAACGCAACCATCTTGAATTGAAGTGCGCGCCCCTACTTCAATGTGGCTGGAATCGCCTCGCAGTACCGCACACGGCCCGATAAAAGACAGTTCGCCTATGCGCACATCGCCAATGATCACTGCTTCGGGGTGCACAAATGCAGTTGGATGAATGTTTGGGACTTTGGCGCCAAAAGCGTAGATAGCCATAGTTCGATTTCCTAATCTTTATCCGCGTTATGTGTTTCAAGTATTGCAATCAATTCGGCATGAATTGCTGGAGTGGTGACAACAATCATGTCTTCACCAATTTGATTACCAAATAGCCCGCTGGAAACCGCGCCAGCTTCGCGCGCTATCAACTCACCGGCTGCGTGATCCCAGGCATTTACGCCTCGTTCGTAATAGCCATCAAGGACACCTTCTGCGACCAAACACAGATCTACTGCGCAGGATCCAAGTCGGCGAATATCAGCGACCTTTGGCAAGACTTGCTGCAATACTCGCGCTTGGCTGGCCCGACGCGAACTGGCATAGCCAAATCCAGTGCCCATAAGTGCTTGGCTAAGTTCATTGCACTCGGATACTTGAAGTTTTCGGGTACCCGAAGGCTCAATCACCCAGGCACCTAAACCTCGACTTGAGATATACATTTGATCCAAAATTGGAACATAAACCACACCTGCGAGTGCTTGCCCAGAATTTTCATCCTTAAGCCCAATGGATACACACCAGTGCGGAACTTTGTGCAAGTAGTTCACCGTGCCATCAATTGGGTCTATTACCCATTGCATTCCCGAGGATCCCGGTTTGTTGGCACCTTCTTCGCCCAAAATCGCGTCTTCCGGGCGATGTTTAGTAAGTTCCCCGACAATGAAAGCTTCGGCGCGCTGATCCATCAATGTCACAACATCGGTTGCAGTTGACTTAGTTTGAATTCCTAGATCACTTGGTCGGTCGAGCAGTAATTCGCCAGTGCTTTTTGCAATTGACATCGCCAAAGCCAGATTTGGATCGCTGGTTAGGTTGGCTAGGCTCACTTGGCTATTGTCCCTGTTGCCTCGTTTGATGTGCGACACACCCCACTAATACCCCGATTTTATTGGATTTTCCGCGACACTAGAGAGTAATAGCAACAGAAAAGGTGCGCCATGAAAGAGCTGATTTTTGTCGGGCGGTCGCAAGACAACTTAGAGCTAATTTTCATGGACGAAGACGGTGGCGAATTCGCCGTAGCCGTTGATGATCACATTAAACGCAGCATTAATACCAATGACACTGCAAGCGTTACCACCACAGACTCCAGTGCTGGAATTTCCCCGCGCGACATTCAAACTCGAATTCGTCGTGGCGAGACTGCTGCAGCGATTGCTAACGAAGCCGGCGTGGATGCCACCCGGATTGAGCGCTATGCCGGTCCGGTACTTGCCGAACGTTCTTACATGGCCAAACGCGCTTCCGAAACTTTAGTTCGCAGACCACATGGCGAAGTTTTACTTGGCGAATTAGCAACCGGCCAGTTAGCAAACCGCGGCGTCGATACTTTGACTTTAGTTTGGGATTCTTACCGACGTGATGATGCGCGTTGGACCGTGACAGTTTCTTGGGCTAGCGGTAGTGGCGGCGGATTAGCCAGTTGGATTTTTGATCCATTAGCTCATAGCGTTGTTGCCTTAGATGATGAAGCTCGTTGGTTATTTGATGAAGCGGCCGGCGCAACAAAAGATGCCAAAGTCACCGAAGAACCTAAGCCGCGTCTTGTTGGCCTGCCAACAGTTTCAGAACCAGAAGAAGAACTTGAACCACCAGCATGGGCAGGTCCTGGACATCCAACAATGCCGGTACCTATGCCCGTTGCAACTCCAGCGCCCGCTGCCGCCGCAGACGACTCCCCTTCATGGGATGACATCTTGTTCGGCCATCGTCCGAATGACCAATAGTCACCGATACTTAATTAGCAAGGATCTACTTTAATCATGGCAAAAACAACACCATCGAAACCTGCGCATAATGCTGGTCGCATTGTTGACATCGATGTTGCCAATGAGATGCAAGATTCGTTTTTGGAGTATGCCTACTCAGTAATTTATTCCCGCGCGTTGCCAGATGCTCGCGATGGTTTAAAGCCGGTACAGCGCCGAATTCTGCACACTATGGCCTCGATGGGACTGCGTTCCGATAAAGGCCACGTAAAGAGCGCTCGTGTGGTTGGCGAAGTCATGGGTAAGTTGCACCCACACGGTGACAGCGCGATTTATGACGCGTTGGTTCGCATGGCGCAATCCTGGTCATTGCGATTGCCATTTGTTGATGGTCATGGAAACTTTGGTTCGCTAGACGAAGGTCCTGCTGCCTATCGCTATACCGAAGCGCGCCTTGCAACTCCTGCCAGTGCCATGGTGGATTCCCTTGACGAAGACACGGTAGATTTTGCGCCAAACTACGACGGCCGTGAACTTGAACCAACTGTTTTGCCATCTGCCATTCCTAACCTGTTAGTAAATGGCGCATCAGGAATTGCAGTCGGTATGGCAACTAACATGCCTCCGCACAACTTGCGCGAAGTGGTAGCTGCTGCCTCACACTTACTAGCCCATCCGAAGGCAACTCTGGATGAGTTGATGAGTTTTGTACCAGGCCCCGACTTACCAACTGGCGGAATCATTTACGGCCTCGATGGAATTCGAGAGGCTTACGAAGGAGGCAAAGGAAGCTTTAAAGTTCGCGCGAAAGTAGACATCGAACAACTATCACCGCGCAGGCAAGGAATAGTTGTTCGCGAACTCCCCTACCAAGTTGGCCCAGAGCGTGTGATTGAACGCATCAAGGAATTAGTTACCAACAAAAAGTTGCAAGGTATATCTGACGTTATTGATTTAACAGATTACGAATCCGGTCTTGAGTTAGTTATTGAAATCAAGAATGGCTTCCATCCCGAGGCCGTACTAGATCAGCTTTACAAACTAACGCCACTTGAAGATGCGTTTCATATCAATAACGTCGCGCTTGTAAATGGTCAGCCAGTTACGTTAGGTCTAAAGCCACTACTACAGGTTTTTATCGATCATCGACTTGAAGTTGTTAGGCGCCGAAGCGAATATCGCAGAACGCGTGCCAACGATCGTTTGCACTTAGTCGATGGCTTACTCGTAGCTATTCTTGACATCGATGAAGTAATTGCCGTTATCCGAGGCAGTGACGATACCGCTGCAGCTCGGGAACGCTTGATGAGTGTATTTGATTTAAGTGAAATTCAGGCAAACTACATTTTGGAAATGCCGCTACGACGTTTAACAAAGTTCTCGCGTATCGAACTTGAAAAAGAGCAAGAAGAATTGCGTCTGATAATTGCTGACTTGACCGACATCTTGGAAAACAGCAAGCGATTGCGCAAAGTAGTTGGCCAAGAGTTGACTGATGTTGCCAATTTGTATGGTGATGACCGCAGGTCACAATTACTAACATATGATGGCATTATTTCGGCAGCACTTCCGGTTCCGCTAGAAGTAACGGACGACCCATGTTTTGTATTGATGTCTGCGACCGGTTTGTTAGCCAGAACTTCTAGTGGAGTTCCGTTGGAGTTCGCCAAAAAACGTACGAGTCACGACACGATTAAATCTATGGTTAGCACAACTGCCCTCGGAGATGTCGGAATCGTAACTAGCCATGGACGGGTAATCCGACAATCTGTTGTGAACTTGCCGGCGATCTCAGATGGAGCTTCCTTGGCTGTTGCCGGCGGGGCTGCGTTGAAGGAATTTGTCACCCTGGCAAAGGGCGAGACCGCGCTAGCACTCATGGCCCTTGATCAGCCAGAGTCATCGCTGTTCCTAACAACTGCCTTTGGCACAGTTAAGCGTGTTATCAACGACGTGCCAGGCTCTGCAGGTGATTGGAATGTTATTCGACTTGAAGAAGGCGACTACTTAGTCGGAGCGATTCAATGTGAGGACGAAAGCGGCGAAGTTGTCCTGATCACTAGTGATGCCCAACTGCTGCATTTTGATGCATCTCTAGTTAGAGCAACTGGCCGCCCAGCGGCAGGCGTGGTGGGGATTCGGCTTTATGAAGGCGCTGAAGTTGTTTTCGGATCAGTTGTAGATGCCCATGATGAATGCCTAGTGGCAACAGTTGGTGGCGAAGCCGGCGCACTCCCAGGAACTGCCGCTCACACTATGAAATTGACACCACTTTCGGAATTCCCTGGCAAAGGTCGGGCCACAAGTGGCGTGCGTTGTCATAAATTCTTAGCTGGCGAAGATGTTCTAGTTGCTGCCGCAGCTGGCAACGGTCCAATCCACGCTTGCGGTTCTACTGGAGCTGCAGTTGACGTCCCCGATAAACATGGGAAGCGCGATAGCACTGGCACCAAACTTCGTAAGCCAGTTGCTGCTGTGTGTGCTGCGCCGTGAAGAAAGCGCTAATCAGTAAATCCGCATTAGCTCTCATAATCGCGCTCGTACTCTCACTAGTTAATCTGCCTGCGCAAGCTGCAACTAAATCGGTTTCCATGACTCCGATTCCGGAGACACTAGTAGCCGGACAGCAAGTCACTGTTTCTGGTACAACTACGGGCAGCCTAAAGGGAACTAAAGTTAAGGTTCAAATAAAGGTTGGCAAGAAGTGGAAAACCGTTAAGACCGTCAAATCGAAGAAAAAGAGCGGTAAGTGGTCCGCAACATTTAGAGCAACCTCCTCGACTCCAGCCCTGTCCGTCAGGGCGCTAGCCGGTTCTAAGAAAACTAAAATTCAAGCAACCGCAGTAATTGCTCCGTTAAATATTGTGGCTCGTGGTCCTGGGTCCAGAATCTTGGGAGTTGACTTATCCCGATGGCAAAGTTCCGCGCAGCCCGTCGACTTTAACAAGATGGCTGCTGCTGGTGTGGCATTTGCATTCATAAAGGGATCAGATGGATTGCTAACTGAAGACGCACTAGCAGTTCCTCACGTAATCAAATGGGCCCCAGAAGCGAAAGCAGCCGGAATCTTGGTGGGCTACTATCATTTCGCGCGTATACCTGTCACTGTTGTCCCCGAAGAGATCGTCGCGTCTGCCCAGGCCCAGGCTGCCCAGGCTGCTGCGCGACTTGCTGAACTCGGTGGCTACGACGACCGCACTTTGCCTTATGTGTTGGATATCGAAGGCGTTAACTCCACAATTACTGACGAAATGGTAACGCTCTGGACTACGACTTGGCTGGATGAAATGCAGCTTGCAACCTCGCGGGCGCCCGTCGTTTATTCATACCGAAGTTTCTTGCAAGATCGTCTGTTGCAAAGCGCGGTAACCAAAGATAAGTTGCGCAATTATCACCTTTGGCTTGCTCAGCCAGGTAACCCTGCCAAGGCCTCGGTAAAAGTTGGACAGGGACTAAAAAAAGGTAAGCCATGTTATGAAACAGCTTGGAAGCAATCGGATTGCTCATACGTATGGACCTTTTGGCAATACACAAGTAAGGGTGATCGTGAAAAATATGGAATTCCGTGGAGTCCAAGCGTCGGTAGCTGTCCAACGGGTGTAAGTCTTTGTTTTCCAGGCAAAGGAACTGGGCGCAATCATCTTGATTTAAATGTATTTAATGGGACCGCTGCTGACTTAACCGCATTGGTGAATGGTTCCTGGATCAGATCTCCGCTGGAATACCGATAGTCACAGATAGCGATAAACTTGAAAACATGAGTGATGTCCTAGTTATTGGCGCAGGACCTGCAGGTTTATACGCCGCTTACTACGCCGGGTTCCGAGGCTTTTCGGTAACTGTTTTGGATGTACTCACCGAACCAGGTGGCCAAATTACGGCCATGTACCCGGAAAAAGAAATTTTTGATATTGCTGGTTTCCCTTCGGTTAAAGGTCGAGATTTAGTTGAAGGCCTAATGGTCCAAGCCGGCGCGTTTAACCCAAAATTTATCCTCGGTGAGCGGGCCGAAGAACTTGAAACTAGCGAAACTGGTCCAGTCCTTGTAGTCACTGATAAAGGCACAGTCATCGAAGCCAAAGTCGTAATCATCACTGGTGGCATTGGTTCATTCACGCCGCGCGAGCTTCCGGCTGGCAATGAATACGTTGGCAAAGGCTTGGTTTACTTCGTGCCAAAGCTAGACGTGCATGCCGGTAAAGATGTAGTCATCATTGGTGGCGGCGACTCCGCATTTGACTGGGCTTACTCACTAGCACCGATCGCAAAATCAGTCACGCTAGTTCACCGGCGCGAGACTTTCCGCGCTCATGCTGCAACTGTTGATCAAGTACGCGCTATGGGTGTTGAACTTGTTATTAACTCAGAAGTTGAAAGTGTTACTGGCGATGACTGGGTTGAAGCAGTAACCATCAAGAACAAAGATGGTGAATCTCGCACGCTGCCAGCCCAAACTTTGGTTGCTGCTCTTGGGTTCATTGCCAACATCGGACCCATCGCTAATTGGGGTATCGAACTTGAAAAGCGTCGCATTGTCGTAGACACCACAATGAAAACTAATTTGCCGCGTGTCTATTCCGCAGGTGACATCACAACCTATGTCGGTAAAGTGCCACTAATTTCTGTTGGATTTGGCGAAGCTGGACTCGCTGTAAATAATTCGGTGCCTTACATCGACGAACACCAGGGCGTATTCCCTGGCCACTCAAGTGGCGGAGGCGAGTAACTAGATGCCTAATCTTCCATTTCCAAAGACTGAATTTTCTGACGTGCTTGCTGCCAATTCGCAGTATGCCGAAAACTTCACCAGCGAACACCTAACAGGCACAGCCGCCAAGGGCTTAGCCATCATTACTTGCATGGACTCACGAATTAGTCCGCTAGCAATTGTTGGCATGAAGCCTGGTGACGTCAAGATCCTTCGTAACGCTGGCGCCCGCGTAACTGATGACGTATTGCGAACCTTAGTTCTTGCCACTTTTCTACTTGGCGTTAATCGCGTATTGGTAATGCCACACACAGATTGTCGAATGGCTAGTGCCACCGAACCTGAGATTCACGAAACAATTTTGCAGGAGCACGGCGTAGATACCCGTAGCGTTGAGTTTCGTACCGTGCGAGATCAAGTCGAAGCGTTACAGACGGATGTGAATCGTGTGAGAACTTACCCATTGTTAGCTAATGGCGTCACTGTCGGCGGCGCAATTTTTGATGTCCACACCGGTGAACTTAAGCCTTACGATTTCTAGATTGGAAATGACATGCCATTTATTACTGTCCAGTTAATCGAAGGTCGCAGTGTTGAGCAAAAGCATGCACTCATCAAAGAGATCTCCGAAGCAGCTATTCGAGTTCTCGATGCTGACCCAGACAATGTTCGAATTGTGATCAACGAAGTCACAGCCGATGACTGGGGTGTCGGTGGCGTGCCAGTTGCTGTTAGTCGCGCTAAAAAGTCTTAAACGTCGATCTTCGAACGATCTAGTTTTGCTGCGCCTTCAATAATAAAATCTTTTCGTGGCGCTACTTCGCTGCCCATTAATAGTTCAAATACATTTTCGGCAGACTTTGCATCACTGACAGTGATTCGACGCAGGGTGCGCTTTTCTGGATCCATTGTGGTTTCGCGCAACTGCACCGCGTCCATTTCGCCCAAGCCTTTGTAACGCTGAATCGGTTCTTTCCAACGTCTACCCTGCTTTGCCAAGTCTTTTACTGTGGCTGCCATCTCAGCATCACTGTAGGTATAGATGACTTCGCCGGGTTTCTTTGCTGCGCCAATCACTTCGATTCGGTGTAGCGGCGGAACAGCTGCATAGATGCGACCAGCTTCAAGTAGCGGCGTTAAGTAACGCTGGAACAGAGTCAGCAGCAAGGTGCGGATGTGAGCGCCGTCGACGTCAGCATCAGCCAAAATAATAATTTTGTGATAACGAACAGATTCCATATCAAAGGAGCGGCCAGAACCAGCACCAATGACTTGCAAGATCGAGGCGCACTCGGTGTTTTTTAACATATCGGCAAGGGAGGCTTTTTGAACGTTGAGAATTTTGCCACGAATTGGCAACAAAGCTTGGAACTCACTGTTGCGAGCCGATTTAGCAGTTCCTAGTGCGCTGTCACCTTCGACAATAAACAACTCAGTACGGTCATTGTCCTCGCTACGGCAGTCTTTTAACTTGGCTGGCAACGTTGATGACTCCAGCGCAGTCTTTCGACGCTGGGTGTCTCTGTGGTGGCGCGCAGCTAACCTGGCGCGCGAGGCATTGGCAACTTTGTCTAGCACGATGCGAACTGCAGGTTTCGCGCCACGTGGTGGATTTGTAAACCAGTTACTCAACTCATTGCTAACAACTGTATTTACAATTTTTGCTGCAGCTGGAGTACCAAGAATTTCTTTAGTTTGACCTTCAAACTGTGGTTCAGCTAATCGAACTGTGACTACCCCAGTTAAACCTTCTTGGACATCTTCTTTAGTTACCGCATCTTCGCCAGCTTTTAGTAATCGCTGTGCTTTTAATTGCTCATTGATTACTTTTACTATCGCTCGATCAAATCCAGTTACGTGGGTCCCGCCCTTTGGGGTGGAAATGATGTTGACGTAAGACTGCAATGTTGTTTCGTAAGTGTTATTCCATAGCAACGCGATATCGACACCAAGTTCGCGTTCAACATCTTGCGTAGCCATATGTCCTTGGTCATCAAGTACTGGAACTGTTTCATGAAACTTGCCACTGCCCTTTAGGCGAATAACTGGTGATACTGCTTCGCCGGTTGAAAGAAATTCGCAGAACTCAGAAATGCCGCCCACGTGCACAAACTCAGAAGTGTTATTTGATTTCATGCGGTTATCAGTGACAACTATGGTCAGACCGGGAACTAGGAACGAAGTCTGGCGGGCACGAGCATGGATTTCATCAAGATCAAAGGCGGCATCAGGAGTAAAGATCTGAGTATCAGCCCAAAACTTAATTCGGGTACCGGTTGCTGTTTTCTTAGCGGGTTTGCCTGCCTTTTTTAATCCACCGTGTTTAGTGAATTTTCCAGTTTCATCTTTACCGACAAAAACGCCAGGAGCACCACGACTAAAACTCATCACGTGGGTATTACCGCCGCGATCAACTTCGACATCCATTCGGCTAGATAGAGCATTAACTACGGATGCGCCGACGCCGTGCAAACCACCAGATGCAGTGTAAGAACCGCCTCCGAATTTACCGCCGGCATGGAGTTTGGTCATAACAACTTCAACACCGGTTAGCTTAGTTTTTGGTTCAACGTCAACTGGGATGCCGCGACCATTGTCATGGACTTCGGCAATTTGATCAGAATGCAGCGTCACTTCAATCCGAGTGCAGTGCCCGCCTAAAGCCTCATCAACTGAGTTATCAATAATCTCCCACAGGCAATGCATCAGGCCACGCGAGTCCGTAGAGCCGATGTACATGCCAGGACGTTTACGAACGGCATCTAGGCCCTCTAAGACCGATAAGTCAGATGCGTTGTAATCACCTGCCGACGCTGCGGTCTTTTTTGCTGCCATAACCCTTACAGACTAGGCATTTTGAGGCATTTTGCTGAGCTGCCACGCCGCGTTAACTGTCCAAGAAAGTTCGCTTGTGAATTTTTTCGAGTACGCCAATAGTGAACCAAGTATTAATAGTGAATTCTCGGCGTGTTAAAGCGCGAAGTGTCTGAAATGATTACACAATAGAGCAATCACGCAAGGTGATTCATAGTTAGGGCTGGTGCAAGAATGACTTCAACAATCACTCGTACTCCACTTACCGTGGCAGATCGTTGCGATCGCTGCGCTGCTCAAGCTCTAGTACGCGTTTTTCTTGATGGTGGTTCCGCGCTTCAATTCTGCAGCCATCACTTCAAAGAGCACGAAGTCCGTTTGCGCGCAATCGCCGTCGATGTTCAGGATGAAACCGAGAACCTCGAAAGCTAAATTCGTTACGGTGTAGCGCTCTCGCTTGGATCAGGGATAGTTGCTGGAAGCGGCGGCTTTTTCATTGGAACGTCTACGCCATCAAAGCTGTAATGACCAGTTGTGAGTATCGGTATCAATTCCACCCAGGTTCGACCAACCGGCATAGTAAATGGGTTGCCCGCCAAATCAGTCAGTTCCATCTGTGCATTAACTTGAGGTTTTTTCCATGCAACTTCAAATGCTGTTCCTGCACTAAGCACCCAAGCTCTGCCTGAACCAGTTAGAACGGTACGAGGTACGTAACCGCCAGTGGAACCTTTATATCCTGCGTCTATCTCTCTCACTTCGATGATCACCAGATTGTCGGTACCAAACTGCGTGCCATCAATATTTTTGAATGGCTTTATGCCTTCACTTCGCAGCCATTGCGATGATGCGCCATCCCACTTCCAATTCGGCTCAGCAAAAGTACTGAATGCAACGCCAACATCTATTACTGGAATCGCAGTTTGAGCTGATGCGCCAACCGCTGGACTTGCCGATGCATCTGGTGAAGCACTTGGCGCGGAAACAGTTGTCGGATCAGGCCTAAAGAAGAATCCCCCACTTACGCTGGCGTTATCTGCAACTGAAGCAATTAACTCATCCGGTTTTAAAAACAAATTGTGTGGCGCCGAATGTCCCTTTTTCCGATAAAGTCCTGGGGCGCCTTCGGTATTGATGCTAATGGTTGTCGGAAGCTTACGATTTACGAAGCGCATAGTTCGCTTGGCTCCACCGGAAAATACAAAAATATCAGCCATCGGTTCAGCTATAGCTACGTCTACATGTCGAACTGAACGAACGGGACCAATTTCCGGTGGAATATCAGATTGCCAAACTGTCGCAAATCTTGTCATTCCGCCTTCAACAAGCTCTTCAAAAATTAAATCTGCGTGATTCAATCCAGTCTGTGGTCGAACTTGTGGCGCATTTTCGACCTTAACCACCATAATGGGCTTAGCTTGCGCATCTTCAGGACCAGGCATGCCTGTCAGTGACCAAATCGGAGGTGATTTGGGTGGCATCGGTGAAGCTGTGGTGCCGCCGGTTGGATCTGTTCCTTGAGAAGTGTTTGTTGCACCACATGCACTCAGTACCAACATGGCTGTAGCACTTATAGCGAAGATTCGAACATTAGATTTCATTTGGACACCACCAGAGGAAGCATTAGTTACCCCTTAACTTTGCCCCAAGTCGAATTTTTTCTAGGCACCGACACGCAATTACCGACTAATCGGAGCGCAAATTTACTGCTAATCCAAGTAATCGCGAAGTACCTGAGAACGTGATGGATGACGAAGCTTCGACATGGTTTTTGATTCAATCTGACGAATACGCTCGCGAGTTACGCCATAAACCTTGCCAATTTCATCTAAAGTCTTTGGCTGTCCATCAGTTAGGCCAAAGCGCATCTTGACTACGCCAGATTCGCGATCTGACAAAGTATCAAGAACAGAATCTAGTTGTTCTTGCAGCAAGGTAAAGGAAACTGCGTCAGCTGGCACGATGGCTTCGGAGTCTTCGATCAAGTCACCGAATTCGCTATCGCCTTCCTCGCCAAGTGGGGTGTGAAGCGAGATTGGTTCGCGACCATACTTTTGAACTTCAACAACCTTTTCCGGTGTCATGTCTAGTTCGCGAGCTAGTTCCTCTGGAGTTGGTTCGCGGCCAAGATCTTGAAGCATCTGACGTTGTACGCGAGCAAGTTTGTTGATGACTTCAACCATGTGCACTGGGATACGAATAGTGCGAGCTTGGTCAGCCATGGCGCGAGTGATGGCCTGGCGAATCCACCACGTTGCATACGTCGAGAATTTGTAACCCTTGGTGTAGTCAAACTTTTCAACAGCGCGGATCAAACCTAAGTTGCCTTCTTGGATCAAGTCCAAGAACAACATGCCGCGACCGGTGTAGCGCTTAGCTAGCGAAACCACCAAGCGAAGGTTTGCCTCTAGCAAGTGATTCTTTGCGCGCTGACCATCTTCAGCGATCCATTCGTAGTCGCCTTGTCGACGATCTTTAAATGGTCCACGAGTTGCTAGCAATTCTTCGGCAAACAAACCGGCTTCGATGCGCTTGGCAAGATCTACTTCTTCTTCGGCATTAAGCAACGGAACTTTACCGATTTGCTTTAGGTAATCCTTAACTGGATCTGCGGTCGCACCAGCAGTAATAACTTGTTGGACTGGTTCGTCAGTATCATCAACATCAGAAATAACTAAGTTGTCACTATCGGCAGCAACCACTGGCTTTGCTTCGTCATCATCAGCAAGATCTGCCAAGTCTGCTACCAGTTCAGTTTCTAGATCAACTTCCAGAACTGCTGCAGCAGCTAACTCAACATCGTCAATAACAATGTCAGCATCGAGTTCAATTACTTCGCCATCAACTTCAATCGCACCAGCTTTAAGTGCTTTGGCTGACTTCTTGGTTGCCTTTAAGGTTTCTTTTGGCGCTGCTGCGGCTTTCTTTGTGGCCTTGGCAGGAGCTTTAGCTGGCGCTTTGGTAGCGGACTTCTTAACGGGAACTGCAGTCTTCTTGGTTGCCTTTGCAGGAGCAGCCTTTTTAGCAACTGATTTAACTGCTGCTTTCTTGGCAGGTGCTGCTTTCTTGGTTGCAGCTTTCTTGGTTGCAGCTTTTTTAACTGGTACTGCCTTCTTCGTTGCCACGTATGCCTCTTTCAGCGCTCTTTTGTCCTTGCTGTCGCACTCGGATCGCTCTGGTGCAATAACAAGAGCCCTTGTCAAGCAATTAGCTCAACACGGGCAACATCACGAGGATGTATCTCTAGTGTACCCCCACTTGATGACACTGCAGAATTGCGGTGGGTTAATGCGAAACCAGGACAGTTCTGGCCGTTTGGATGGGCACCTGCAGGGTCTTAGTTTGGCGAACCACCTCACCCGAAGCCGCAAATGTGCCCACGCCGGCCACTGTGTACTTGGCCTTCCAAACTGCAGTTACGGCTGCGCTGTATGTGGCAGGACTTCGGTATCGGTGAGCAATTTGTCGGCTCGGGTATCGCTTCCCTGGCACACTTTTCCAAACCGAATCACCATCGCCCCATGCCCAGCGCCAGGTGGGAGTTGCGGTTATGGAAACTGAATGTCCGGACAACGAAAATGAAGGTGGTTTAAAGCTTGTTGGTTGCCCAGTCCAAAATATCACTGGAATGCTCGTGAGCGAGCCACCTGGCGGATCAAACCCAGGTTGTAACGCCGGCACATACCTAATGACGTAATCATCTAAGTGGGCTTCGACTTGCTTTCGCGTTACAGGATTGGATGCTCCCCAGCAAACCGAGCCGATGGTGGCCAAAGTTGTTGGCGTGCGTCCAAACCAAACTCGATATAACAAAGTGCCGCGCGGGCACGAAGTCACAGCATGTTTGCATGGCGTATTTGAACCTTGCTTGCAATAGATTGTGTACTTCCAAGTACACCCAGCACAGTTCGCCACAGATTTCTTAGTTGTGGACGATCCGGAAAATGAGCCAGGTAGCAGCAAGCCGCCCGTACCCACATATGCCGCAATTGAATTGTTGCCAGCAACATCAGGATTGGCACCATAACTTGCTGCATTGATTGTGGTGACAAATGTGCCGGCTAAAACCATGCTGATTAGCACTTGGCTTAACCCAGAACATGATAACCGCTTCATTTGAATTCCCCCGAATCCATTTCTAAGTCTAAATTTTGATTTTCGGATTGCAACCCAGATTCGTTGGACTGTGGATAATTACGCAGCGCCTTTTATACAAGCATCAAAACTGACTGCGGCAAGTGAGGCGGACCAAACCGTGGCTGGCACATTGTGACGAAGTGCGATATCCAACAGCCGAGCAAGTGAATATGCCGGATCTATCTCTAATGCGCGATCAATGGCAACTCGCGTAATGTCACCATCGCCATCTAGCCAAGCAACTCCACCAAAGACAGTGGCAAGCGGTGGGATCCATTCTTGATGCGCTCTACCAATTTCTCGAAGCAAGTGATCGCGCACTTGTCCTCGCAGCTCGGCGGCATCATGCAGTCGGCGCAGCAGGCCATCACGAGTGCGGATGTCACACAGTGCGATACATAGTTGCCCATGCTCATCCCAAGTCATGGGTTCATTGACTTGCCATCGATCAAAAACAAGGCCAACTAGCGCTGCTCTGGCTGCAAATGAGTCACTGCTTAGTTCGTTAGCGAAGCTTTCCGCAGCGGCTTGCACTGCCTTGCTGCGAGCCAAGATTTGCGACTTTGTTAAAGCCTGAATTTCGATGCCAAGATCTAAACCTTGGTCTGTTTCTTGTGGTTGTTTTGTCATTACCAAAGCGTGCAACCAGAATCGCAACGCGGAAAGTCATCATGCTTTGCTGTGGATACGACATCACTGTGAACTACTAAAAACAGGTATCAATTTTTGGGCATGAAAGAGCACCCAGAGTTCGGGTGGCTTCCCCTCCGCCGTCCCTCTGGGTGCTTAACGAAAAACTTAGACAACAAAAGCCCAATACCTCGGTAATGACACGCCCTGCGTGTCGCGTCAAAAACCCGACCCCGGTGACAAGGGGTCATCCCGGTTATGCCAAGGTTTTCACATGCAACTAGATCACGTGGCCTATGCCGTAACCAATGCTGAACTCGCTGACACTGTGCAACGTCTGGGCGCTGAATTAGGTGTTGCATTCATCGACGGCGGCAAGCACCCACGTGCTGGAACCCGCAACTTTATTTTGCCTTTGGCCTCTGGTCAGTACATCGAAATTGTGGCTCCCCTGGAGCATCCAGTAGCTGAAACTGTGCCGTTTGGCCAAGCAGTTCGCAACCGCGCTGAGGCTGGCGGTGGCTGGATGGGTTGGGCAGTTCGCGTAGACGATGTTGCTCCCCTAGAGGCTCGAATTGGTCGTAGTGCAGGACTTGGACATCGTCAGCGTCCAGGTGGCGGCGATTTAACTTGGAAGCAAATTGGCGTAATCGACTTAATTGCTGAGCCGATTTTGCCGTTCTTTATTAAGTGGGATGACATGTCCGCGCACCCGAGCATCGGTGGCACTTCTGACATAACCATCAGCGAATTTGCCTTTAGTGGCGATCGCGATTCCCTAACTACATGGCTTGGCGATACCCCAGAAAACATGCTCGATGACATCGCGCTGTCATGGGTTGAGGATGACGAAGTAGGACTAACTTCAGTAACATTCCAAACTGCAAATGGCTCTGTAGTAATTAACTAGCGCGTTAATAGCTTTCCAGTTTGACCTAATCGCGGCTGTGGCTGCGGAGACGTGAAGTATGTCAACGAACCATAACTAGCCAACATCTTTGGCAACATTGTCGCAACAACTCGAGCATCATCTAGCGCCGAATGCGCGCCAACTTGTGAGATACCAAAATGCGTAGCCAAAGTTCCTAATTTGAAATTCTCAGTGCCTTTCACGCTACTGCGCGCTAGCCAGTAAGTGCAGATAGCCGGCATTACTGCCAAGTTCACTCCTGCGATTTCTGCTTCGGCTGCGACAAACCCTTCGTCGAATTTGGCGTGATGAGCTACGAAAACTGCGTTGTCTAAAACGCGCGCGAATTCATCAAAAACTTGCTCAAAAGTTGGAGCGTTGGCAACCATGGCAGGTGTGATGCCGTGAATCCAATCCGCACCAGTATCGCCATCGCCTGGATTGATAAGCGTGGACATGGAATCTACTAACTCGCCATTAGGTCGAATGCGAACGGCGGCAATTTCGATTACCCGAGCCCCAGCGGCTGGATCTAACCCTGATGTTTCTACGTCAACCACTACGAAGTCTTGGTCTAGTTCGTGGGTGCCGCCGGCTCCCCCGTAATGCAGGAAGTGTCCGACATCCCCGGGGTTGGCAAAGCGTGAATCCATGCCTTGAATGTATCGGTGACCCCTGACCGTGCATTAATGTGCACCCGGCTGTGTGGCTAACCCAAACTTGTGGATGCCAGACGTAGGCTAAAAGCATGAAACTTCCCATGTTCGCCGTTGGTCTGATTTCTGCTGTCTTAATGTCTGGCTGCTCAAGTCAATCTCCAGCTGCCAATGTCGATGCAATCTCAGCTAGTCCTTCCGCAGCTGTCAGCATCGCCTACGAAGACATGCCACCGGTTGCCGAATCTGATGTAACGATTGATTGCTCAACTTACGCCGATGGGGCCAAAGCGTTTGTGCGACAAGAATCTGACCTTGTAGTTAATGAAGTGCAATATCGAGTAGCGACCGTTGCTTGTGGCCTGCTTGGCAGCGAAGTCAGCGCTGAAGTAGTCGAGTCTTTTGTCGCCGACAATGGCGCATGGGCATCTAACGGAATTGTTTCTGGACCAGACGTACCGTTTAATACTTCTGGTCCTTGCGAATCAGATAACGATGTTGTTAAGTGCCCAGCATTTGTCTTGAGTGAAGAAGGCGAAGCCGTTGGTTACATCGAAATCATGGGCCAAGATAACGGGCTGGTCTGGACATTCATCGCTGAGTAAGTAATGGAGCTCTACCTGGGTGTAGCGCCTAGAGTTTTGCAGTTTTCTCCAGCCGTATTAGCTGCTGCATATAGCGCCTGGGCGTAGTCAACTAGCCCCAAGTTGTCCCAATCTGAGCGAGACTGCAATTGGGAAAGTAACCCAGCGCAAAAAGCATCACCAGCACCAGTAGTGTCTGTGACCGCGACCTTTTCGGCAGCCACAGTAGCAACCTCTTGACCCTGATATAGCCAAAGCGCGCCGCGCTCACCGCGCTTAATAATTAGATTCTTAAACTCGCTAGTCCAATTCTCGGGCGCAGCTTTACCTAATGCGGCGAATTCATCTTCGTTGGCCAAAACTAAATCGGCTCGAGACAAATATTTGCGAACCAGTTCCGAGCCCGTCTTTTCAATTGGCGAACTCGAAGCCGCATCGATAACCATGCGGGCAGTTGACTTTGAAACGGCAGCCAAAACATCGAGCGCAAATTTATTAGATTCTGGGCGCATAAACGTATACGCACTCATCACAACAATGTCGCTGGCATTAATTAGGTTGATTAGTTCGTCATCGACAGCTTGGATTAAATTCGCGCCAAAATCTGGCATCATCGATCGCGCACCAGTTTCATCTACCAAAATCACACAGGTTCCAGTTCGTTGACTTGGAATTGTGCGGATGTGAGAATCAGATACCCCAAAGCCTTGCAACTGAGTTACTACCCACCCGCCCAAAACGTCATCCCCAATTGCCGAAACCAAGTCAACGGCCACGCCTAAATGCGTAAGCCAAACGGCAACGTTGCAAGTAGATCCACCTAGTGAAATCGCATTAGTAGCCGTAGTGTCAGTGTTTTTCTGCAGAGGCTCAGACAGCAGACTTACAACATCAACATTGACATCGCCAATGATGCAAATTTGTGCCGGTGAATTCGTAGTCATGACTGCGTTGCGGCCACGGCAATCTGGGCGGCTAATTTTGCATTGGCATTAATTAAAGTCACATTTACTTCTAGTGATTGATTATTTGTTTGGGTATGGAACCAATCCAACAAAAATGGTGTGACATCTTTACCGGAAATTCCTGCTTTATCCGCAGCAGCCAAACCTTGGGCTAGCACCCGATCATGCAGTGCCAAATCCAACTGGTCAGCTTGGGAAACTGGCTGGGCAATGATTACTGCGCCCGGTGCTTTGATTGCATCTCGCTGTATTCCAATTGCTGCCGCTTGTGCCACAGTGTCCACTCGCCATGGCACCCCAAAGCCAGAATCAGCGCGATAGAAACCTGGGAAGGCATCAGTACCAAAGCCAACAACGGTCACACCTAAGGTCTCAAGGCGCTCAAGTGTTGCTCCAACATCAAGGATTGATTTAACGCCTGCACATGTCACAGTAATCGGGGTGCGAGCCAATGTAACTAGGTCGCCGGATTCGTCATAAGTGTCTTGGGCTCCGCGATGCACTCCGCCTAATCCACCGGTTGCAAAGAATTTGATGCCCGCAAGGTTGGCAATGTGACTGGTTGCCGAAACTGTTGTTGCGCCATGGCCACCAGAAGCTAGCACAGGACCTAAGTCGCGCGTAGAAACTTTTACAACATTGCTATTTGGATCACCAAGAATTACAAGCTCGTCTGCCGTCAGTCCAACTTTTACCACGCCGTTGATGATTGCGATCGTGGCCGGGATTGCTCCACCGTCGCGCACACTTTGTTCGATGTCGCCGGCAACAGCGACGTTGCGTGGACTCGGTAGGCCATGGCTAATGATCGTTGACTCCAAAGCCACCACTGGTAGACCGTCAGCCAAGGCCTTTGCGACCTCTGGATGGAAATTTAAGTGGTTTGAATCGATGCTCATGTCCTACAGCCTAGAGAATGCTGGCCAGGCTTATCCACAGCACTTCAATTAACTAGCAATGTACTCGAGCTGACACACGAAAATATGTAATAATTGTGACAACACCCCGGAACTGCCTCTGACTCCTTGCGAGTTAAGTAGCCGGGGTTCATAGTTTTGGGGGAAACTATTGGAAATAACTGATTTTCAGACGTTAATCAGCATTTCGCGTTTCGAAAAACATTCTGATGTGAATGAATATGTCTCTTCAGTTGATCGCGCCAAAACTAGATGATTTCATGATTCAAGAATTTCAGCGGATACATAAACTGACATAGCCTCGAAGGCTATTGTTGTTTTACGAGCAAATTCTTGGAGGTCAAGGTGTCTGAATTGAAGTTAATCCCAGCGCGTCGAGGTGTAGCCGACCGGATGAAAAAGGGTCAAACCTTAAGAGTCATCAACACTCTTGGATCACAGGTCGTGGATTTTTGGGCATTTAACGCCGATGACTTGGCCGAACCACTTTCAATGGAACATACTCACGTTTCACTTGGCAAAACTATTCCAGTAGTTGGCGACTCGCTCGTGACAATCAAGCGCCGACCAATCGTGACACTAACTGGTGATACTTCTCCTGGTATTCATGACACTCTCATGGCTGCCTGTGACATTTATCGATATCAACTCTTAGGTGCCGATGGCTACCACGACAACTGCACCGACAATCTAGGTCAAGCCCTCGAAGGCATTGGACTAAAGCGGATATTGCAACCGGCGCCATTTAATATTTTTATGAATGTTCCAGTATCAAACGGCAGCACGCTAACTTACGTTCCGGCAGTTGCAAAGCCTGGTGACTACCTAGAGCTTCGCGCCGATATGGATTGCATCGTTGTATTCTCCGCATGTCCCCAGGACATGATCCCAATTAATGGTGAAGCTTGCATTGTGCAAGATGCCCATTACACCATCACGGATTAAGACCCTAAGGTATCTGTAGGGAACTTAATTTATGGAGGTCAGCATGTCTGAACTAAAACTTATTCCAGCTCGTCATGGCGTGGCCGACCGCATGAAAAAGGGTCAAACCCTAAAAGTGATTAATACCTTTGGACAACAAGTCATCGACTTTTGGGCTTTTGCCGCTAATGACATGAACGAATACATGTCCATGCATCACACGCATGCTGCCTTATTAAAAATCATTCCAACTGTTGGCGACACATTAGTTACCACTAAGCGCCGTGACATCATGACGATCATCGAAGACACCACGCCTGGCATCCATGACACTTTGATGCCATCGTGCGATCGCTACCGCTACGAACAGCTTGGTTGCACTGAGTATCACATGAACTGCAAGGACAACTTAGAAGTTGCCTTAGACAAAATTGATGTTGAGCGCCTAGTTCATCCAGCGCCACTGAATCTATTCATGAACATTCCAGTTAGCCCAACTGACAACAACTCCATTAAGTGGGACGGTTGCCCAGCTGGAGTTGGCGAATACATCACATTGCGCGCCGAGATGGATTGCATCGTTGCGTTCTCTTCGTGCCCACAAGACATCGTTCCGATCAATGGCCCGAACTGCGAAATCCAGGACACACATTACTTAATCGAAGGTTAGAGCGCTTTAAGTGCGGAGTTTGTAGTCTTCGAGCAATCGACGCGCGATAATCATGCGCTGAATATCTGCGGTACCTTCACCGATTAGTAACATCGGGGCTTCGCGATACAAGCGCTCGATTTCGTATTCCTTCGAATAGCCATAGCCACCGTGAATCCGGAAAGAATCCTCGACGATTTCCTTGCAGAACTCACTGGCAATGTACTTGGCCATGCCAGATTCCATGTCGTTACGTTCGCCAGAATCCTTTTTGCGAGCTGCATTAACCATCATCGCGTGCGCAACTTCGACCTTTGTTGCCATGTCAGCTAGGCGAAAAGCTACGGCTTGATGTTCGGCGATGAACTTGCCGAAAGTCTGGCGCTGTTGCGCGTAATCGATTGCAAGTTCAAAAGCACGAAGACCAAGGCCTGCTGCGCGCGCTGCCACGTTAACTCGGCCAACTTCAACGCCATCCATCATTTGATAGAAGCCCTTGCCAGTTTCCCCGCCTAATAAATCATCGTTAGAAAGCTTTAAGCCATCCATAATCAATTCGGTGGTGTCAACGCCTTTGTAACCCATTTTTTCGATCTTGCCTGG
>CAFBPK010000016.1_pt1 | contig 35500 bp, 34 predicted proteins | sample 7269701 | NCBI WGS metagenome assembly CAFBPK01 (sample SAMEA6814143, study PRJEB35770) | freshwater metagenome | biome: Freshwater; feature: Freshwater reservoir; material: water | place: Czech Republic | collected 2017-06-27 | depth 30m m | reverse complement strand
TATGACGAAGTACAAGCAGCACCCGGAGCAGGTGTTCCAACTAGGCGCGTAACAATCAAGGTCAATGGTGATGATCGCACAGTCGATGTTGAGCCACGCTTGCTACTTGCTCACCTGTTACGTCAAGGCCTTAAGCTAACCGGCACCCACACTGGTTGCGACACTTCAAACTGTGGTGCTTGCACCATCTTGTTTGATGGCCGTCCAATCAAGTCCTGCACCATGCTTGCGGTCCAGGCCGATGGTCACAGTCTTGAAACAGTTGAAGGACTTGCATCAGCAAGCGAACTTCATCCAATTCAAGAAGGCTTCAAAGAAGAGCACGGTCTACACTGTGGTTTCTGTACTCCAGGAATGATGCTTGCAGCCAAGGCGCTTCTAGATAAGAACGACAATCCAACAGAGGATGAAGTTCGCTGGGCACTTTCCGGCAACCTATGCCGCTGCACGGGCTACCAAAATATCGTTAAGTCAGTTCTCTGGGCCGCAGAAAAAATGCGCGCGGAATCAAATTAGGTTGGGGATTTAGTCATGGCATTAGATGAAATCAAAATTGGCGGACTAGGCGCTAGTCGTCGTCGCGTCGAAGACAACCGCTTCATCCGCGGAAAAGGTAACTATGTCGATGACATCGTGTTGCCGGGCATGCTTCACATGGAACTACTTCGTAGTCCAGTAGCTCACGCTCGCATCAAGTCAATCGATGTCAGCAAGGCCTACGACATTCCAGGTGTTCGCTTAGTTCTAACTGGCGAAATGATGGCAGCTCGTAACCTTGCCTGGATGCCGACACTGTCTTATGACACTCAAGCAGTACTAGCAACTGACAAGGTCCGTTTCCAGGGTCAAGAAGTTGCCGCAGTTATTGCTGATGATCCATACATCGCAAAAGATGCCTGTCAGGCAATCGTTGTTGAGTATGAACAACTTCCAGTAATCGTTAACCCATTCCAGGCAATGGAATCCGGATCCGAAGTAATTCGCGACGATAAGGAAAACCAGCCAGGAAACAAGATCTTCGATTGGGAAATTGGCGACAAGGCTGCAACTGACAAGGCTTTCGCTGAGGCAGATGTTATTTCCAAGATGGAATTGCACTACCCACGTTCACATCCATCTCCAATGGAAACCTGTGGTTCGATCGCAGACTTCAACCGCGCAACTGGCAAGCTAACCGTTTACATGACTTCCCAGGCTCCGCACATTGTGCGCGCTGCGGTAGCAATGGTTGCGGAACTTCCAGAACACATGATCCGCATCGTTTCACCAGACTTGGGTGGTGGCTTTGGTAACAAGGTGCCGATTTACCCAGGTTATGTAATCTCGATCTTGGCTTCGATCTTGACTGAAGTTCCAGTTAAGTGGATTGAAGATAAGACCGGAAACTTGATCTCAACTGGCTTTGGTCGCGACGTTTACCTTCAGGGTGAAATGGCGCTTCGCAAGGACGGCAAGATGCTAGGTATGCGCATGAAGACGATCTCAGATCACGGCGCTTTCTACGCAGATGCTCAGCCTTCCAAGTTCAAGATTGGTCTGATGCACTCTGCATTTGCTTGCTACGACGTGCCAGCTGCTCACCTTGAATCTGTTGGTTACTACACCAACAAAGCACCAGGTGGCGTTGCATACCGTTGCTCATTCCGAGTAACCGAAGCCATGTTCTTCCAAGAGCGCATGGTTCACGCGGCAGCTAATGATCTAGGAATGGATCAAGCTGAGTTCCGCCGCATGAACTTGGTCAAAGATGACATGTTCCCTTACCGCACTGCCTTCGGTTTCCTAACCGACTCGGGTCAGTACGGTAAGTGCCTAGACATAGGCATGAAGGCAATTGGTTATGACAACTACAAGGCAGAACAAGCCGAAGCTCGTTCTCGTGGCAAGTTGCTAGGTATCGGAATCTCGACGATGACTGAGCCTTTGGGCGCAGGCAACAGTCGTGAATACGACATCCTCGGTATCAAGATGTTTGACTCCGCTGAACTTCGCGTTCACATGACCGGTAAGGCAATCTTGCGTACCGGCGCCATGAACCAAGGTCAGGGTCACCAAACAACTTGGGCACAGATTGTCGCTCACGAACTAGGTATTCCAGCTGATGACGTAACAGTCGAAGAAGGCGATACCGATACCGCACCGTTTGGTATGGGAACTTATGCATCACGTAGTACTCCAGTTGCCGGCGCTGCAGTTGCAATGGTTGCTCGCAAGATTCGTGCCAAGGCACGCAAGATTGCAGCTCACTTACTCGAAGTATCTGAAGAAGATATCGAGTGGGAGTTGGGTCGCTTCTACGTTCGCTCAAACAAAGAGCGTGGCGTAACGATTCAGGATTGTGCACTTGCTGCTTACAGCAACATGCCAGATGGTATGGAGCCAGGCTTAGAGAACAACGCTTACTACGATCCACCGAACTTAACTTGGCCGTTTGCCGCCTACTTCGTAAAGGTTGAAGTAGATGCTGAAACTGGCGTATGGGATGTTCTAAAGGTTGTTGCAGTCGATGACTGTGGCGTTCGTATCAACCCAATGGTTGTCGAAGGACAAATCATGGGTGGTCTAACTGAGGCTTACGCAATGGCAAGCATGCAGTACCAGACTTACGATGACGAAGGTAACTGCATCGGCTCCAACTACATGGACTACTTGTTGCCAACAGCTTGGGAAACTCCAGGCTTCGAGCTTCACGAAGTGGTTACACCTTGTCCGCATCACCCAATTGGTGCCAAGGGTGTTGGCGAATGCGCAACCGTTGCCGGTCCAGCTGCTTTCGTTAACGCCGTTGTAGATGCACTGGGTCACCTAGGTGTTCGTAACATCGACATGCCAATGATGCCTAACCGTGTCTACGAAGCACTGACAACTGGTAAAGACATCAGCGGTATGCCACCTGTAAAGATGGGCGACTAATCGTGAAAACAGTTAATGCAAACTCGGGCCTAAAGGAGGCATCATGCTGATCTCGCAATCATTTGAAGTGAAGCAACCAATTGACGCAGTGTGGAAGTTTTTCGATGACATTCCACAGGTAGCAGCATCCATTCCAGGTGCAAACTTGTCCAAGGAAGTAACCAAGGACAAGTACGAAGGTGGAGTAGTAGTTTCTGCTGGTCCAGTAAAGCTGGAATTCGATGGTGTTGCTGAAGTAAAGAGCCGCGATAACGCAAAGCGCATCTTGGTTCTTGACGCTTCCGGTTCTGACAAGAAGGGTCGTGGCGCTGCGTCAGTTCTACTAACTGCTTCTTTGAATCAGATTCCAGGTGGAACCAAGGTCGATCTTTCGATGGACCTAACAATTTCGGGTGCGGCAGCAAACTACGGCCGTGGCCTAGTCGCAGACGTAACTGCGGTTCTAGTCAATACAGCAACCGTCAACATGGAAGCTCGAATGGATGCAATCTCTAAGGGCTTGGATCCAAACTCAGTTGGTGGCGCAAAGGCAGCTAGCGGACTTTCGATTGGTATCAACGCATTTAAGCGTGCTACCGGTCGAGTTCTTTCCCGCTTCTTCCTTCCTTACAAGCCAGTGGCACGTCGGTAAAGGGGTACAGAGATGAGTATTTGGGCAATTTTTAACATCGTCTTAGTCGTTGTAATCATTCCGGTTTTGGTTTGGTTGCTTAACGTAGTGCTAAGTGCTTTGGAACGTATTCGCGGCGCAGCTGATGACGCACTTGGTGGTGGAGTTGCGCTAATTGGCGAACTCGGAACCACACCTAGTTTGTTGGAAACAACAGACGAGACCATTAAAGAAGTAGCAAACGGTGCAGTTCGGTACGCCGGATCTGTTGCGAAGTTGCTGGGATAAGGGGATCACAATGCCAACCGTATTCGTAGTATCGCTAGTGATCTTTACGATCATCATCGCCGCAGCTGCACTTGGACTAATCCGAGTAATTCTTCACCTTCGTTCAGTAGTCAAGACTCTTGACGCTCTAGATGGTGGCGTGGCAGTAATCGTGGCACAGACATCAACCGTTACAAGCACCGTTGACTCAGTCAACGCCAGCTTGGCTCCAGTGCGTAACTTCGCAGAATCGATTTAGGGGTAGTCATGACAGATTTCTTTGGTGGCCACACAGGCTGGCTACTTGGTTACGTGATCGGTCTAGTCGTAGTACTAGTCGTTGTAGCCCTAGTCGTTCCAATTCTGCTTTTAGCTGGCCGCATTGGCGGACAAGCTAAGCGCATCAATTCCGGACTACAGGCCGCAGAAACAAACACTGCTGGCCTTAAGAAACTCCGCATCACAATTGAGTCAGCAACAAACATTGTCGCTGGTCTTCATCGTGGCCGCACAAAGCTAGGAGGCTGAAAATGGATAGCACAGTAGAAACATTGTGGACCGTTGCTAACATCCTTGGGATTGTTGTTGTGGTTGCAGTAGCAGCGCTGCTAACAATCCTGGTATTGCTAGTTCGCACAATTGATAAGCGCGTTTCAGCTATCAAAGCAACCTTGGCAGCAGCCAAGGACAACACCGCAAACACCAAGCTAATCGGCGAAACCGCTGCTGGTGTGGATGCGGTATTAAATGAAGGCCTAGAACATCACTTGTTCTTGGGCCGGGTACTAGAAAAGGTACGTTCATGAGCACATTAGCTTTATGGTCCGTTATTGACGTAACTGCATTGATCGCAGGTCTTGCGGTTTACCTATTCATTGTGGGTCGCCAACTTACAACTGTTGCCGGCAAGCTTGAAGAAGCAGCCGACCTAGTTTGGGAAATCAAGAAGGACGCTGAAGTAATTCACAGTGGTCTAACTCAGATCAACCAGACTGGTGGAATCGTTGCTGGAGCTCTGCCACTTCTTTATGGCATGGCTGAAGGCATTGTTACTGGCGCAACTTATGTGCCAGAAGCACCAGGCACTGAGCGTCCGGCGGCAAAGCCAGCAATGGGTGTTCGTCGTTCCCGTCAAATGCACGGTGTCGGAGTAGACATCTAAATTCAAAACTAAAAAAGAGCCGCAGGAAACTGCGGCTCTTTTTGTTGTCATGATTAATGCGAAGTATTTGGATCCCGATCAGTAGTTAGGGGATCAGTTACCGGTGTTGAGTATTCGCCAATCCATTCGTCTTTCCAAGTCTTTTCAAACTTTTCTTCATTGCAACTTGGGTCATAAATAGCCATTAGTTCTTCGCAAATTTGCTGGCGATGCGATGGCAGCCCGCCAGGGATTTCAAAGTAAGCAACATGCAAGTTGTATTTAGATCCAGCGCGCTCAATCCAGTTAGGGGAGCGACGATGTTTGAATGGAAAGCCTACGGTGGCTAAGTCATCTGACTCGCCGACATAGATCACGGAATAATCCTGTGGTTTACCTTCGATGTCATTTCGAGACAGAATTACGTAGACAGCAGGAACCGGTGGCGGAGTCCATCCCGAAAGAACGCGCGGTCCTTCAAACGGGTATCCGGCCAAACTGCCTAATCTGATCATTCGGGAATTAGATCCAAATCTGCAAAGTCTTCATCTTCGCTCATGGTGTCAGCATCTGTGACTTCCCATTGCGGTAACGAGGTCTTGGCCACTGCTGCTTCGAACAGTTTGCGACCTTCAAGCACAGCATCGGCGGAATTGTCAGATTCGACCATAATCTGTGCGCCATAGGAAGTAGTTCCCATGCCGGAGGCAATGCCACTTAAAGGAGCAACTGCATCAGCAAGCTCCACGATTTCTTCTAGAGTCATTTCACGATCACCGTGTGCTACTAATGAAACACTGAACTTCATACCTGTTATCCCATCCTTGATAGTTCTCTAGCAAATTCTTCAATACTTTTGTAGTTATGTCCCGAAAAGTTCCGATCTATATAAGGATCTGCGATCATCATGCCAATAGTATTTGGCACGTAATCCTCGTTGTCACCCTTATGAGGGTTCACCCAAATGACTTTGTGTGCAAGTCGAGACAGGGTCTGCATTGCCTTATCCAAAGCTTGTGGTTCGCCTTGATCCAAGCCATCTGAGCAGATAACCACAATGGCGCCACGACCAAGCCGAGAGCGACGAGATTCCTTAACGAAGGCAGCAATCGCATCACCAATCCGGGTGCCACCATCCCAATCCAGGACGGACTCGCCAGCTAGCCGCATGGCTTCATCTGGAGTGCGTTTATCAATGGACTTGGTGATTCGAGTTAAGCGAGTGCCAAAGCAAAACACTTCAACTTTGGTGTTAGCTCGGCGGGCTGAGTAGGCAAGCTGCAACAGGTTGCGGGAGTAATCCGCCATAGAACCAGATACGTCAAGGATGAAAACAATAGAGCGAAGTTTTTCTTTGCGCTTGATAAACATCAAGTCTTTAGGTTCGCCAAGAGATCGCATCGTCTCGCGAGCCATTCGGCGCATGTCTAAAACTTTGCCTTTTGGAGTTGATTGAGTTCGATAGGTGCGACGCATTGGCGGGGAAACTTTAAGCATCGAAATTAGTTTGCGGAATCGATTGATTTCCTCATCGGAGCACTCAGCAAAGGCTTTATACCTAGAGATGTCTGCAGCCGATGCCATGTAACCCATGCGACTTTCATCTTCCTGAACATCTCCAGGCAGGCCTTGTTCAACGTTTGGAACTTCAAGAGTTGCCCCAGCGTTTGCCGAAGACTTTAGCTTTAGTTTTCTGGCATCTGGTTCATCATCACTGATGTCTAAAAAGAAAGCTTGGAATCTTTTGTTATAAAGCGGAATGTTGTCCTTTTTGCGAACTAAAGTAACTCGGCCACTCCAGTAAACATCCATGACATCTGTGGCATCAAGCACCGAGATGCCCGACAAGAAAGTGATTACATCATCTGAGCCAATGACCATGCCATGAAAGCGAAGGTCTTGGGCAAACTCGATAAAGAGTTCGTCAAAGCCAGTTAACTCAGGAGCTTGGGACGATGTCATTTAGGTTCTTCATGGTGTAGTCCAGATCATCCCGATCCTTGATAACTGCGCCAAGAGTGTCAGCTGCGCTGCGCTCATTGAGGTCACTGGCGCCGACCGCATCTAAGGATTCAACCCAGTCAATAGTTTCAGCTACACCTGGGACTTTTTCAAGTTCCATCTGGCGCAATTGGTTTACAGCGCCAACAACCTGAGTAGCTAGGCGTTCGCTGATCCCAGGAACGCGCGCACGAACAATTTCAATCTCTCGATCTGCATCTGGGAAACCGATCCAGGTGTAGAGGCAACGGCGCTTTAAGGCGTCATGTAGCTCGCGGGTGCGGTTCGATGTCAAAATAACGATTGGCCGCGTTAGCGCAGCAACAGTACCAACTTCAGGAATAGTTACCTGAAAGTCAGATAGGAGTTCTAGTAGGAAAGCTTCGAATTCATCATCGGCACGATCAACTTCATCGATTAGCAATACGCAAGCATCGCCGGCACGAACTGCTTTTAGGAGTGGTCGCTCAAGTAAGAATTTAGGACTAAAAAGTTGTTCGTCAGCGTTATCAGTAAGTTCGGCCGAGGTAAGCGAGCGAATATGAAGCATCTGGCGGGCGTAATCCCATTCGTATAGGGCGTGATTGGTGTCGATGCCTTCGTAGCACTGCAGACGGATCAATTCCCGATTGAACAGAATTGCTAGCGTTTTTGCCAATTCGGTTTTACCAACGCCAACTTCGCCCTCAAGCAACAGCGGTTTACCAAGCTTTAGCGAAATCAAAATTGAGGTAACAAGTCCGCGATCAGCTATGTATCCAAGGGATCGAAGGTCCTCGGTTAATTTCTCGACTGTTAAATCTGCAAATGGGCGAGCGTTACTCATTAGATATCCGAGATCTCCAGTTAGTTAGTTGCTGGTGCCAAAGACCAGATCGGCGATTGAGCCACCGGTAGCAAGTTTGCCTTCGCGAGCCAACTTGGCTTTCCAGGCACTAGCTACGTCAGTTCCTTCTTCGCCAAAACCTTCGTAAGTAACATCTTTCATGTTGCGACAGACCTTATTTGGGTTGCACTCTTCATCTAGCTCAGCCATGGTGGAAGGGTTGCCCTGCCAAATAGAGCGAATAGCTTCTGCGGCTTTGGTTGTCTCTTCAGACATGTGGTTCCTCCCGAAAACAATGGCTTTTCTGAGACAACCGTACCACGAGCAGGTGTGGTCCGCAGAGCCAAAAAACGTTGCGCACCATGGGGAAATACCAGTAAAAGATAGGATTACAGAATGCGCAGACTCATCGAAGTATCCCGTTTTGCGGTGATAATTCCATCCGTGGCATCAATAATCGGAGCGATTGTCTTGATGTTTTTGGGCTCAATTGAGATTGTCCGATCGGCGGCAAACGTTGTTCTGAAGCAGGAGCCGCTCAAAGACACTGTGGTGGCAATCCTTACCTCTGTTGATGCCATTTTGTTGGGCACAGTTCTATTGGTTATTGGCTACGGGCTCTATGAGCTATTTGTTGATACCAATCTTGAAGTACCAGATTGGTTAGAGATCAACACACTTGATGACCTAAAGGCAAAACTAATTGGCGTTGTCGTGGCGATTATTGCAGTAATTTTCGTCGGAGTTCTGGTTGATGCCAAATCACCAAATGAAGTCATGTATTACGGCGTAGGCGCTGGCGCAGTCGTTTTAGCACTTGCTGCATTTAGTTTCACTTCAAAAAAGTAGTTGCGCTAAGCGCGTAGCCCCCGAGCCAATATGTCTAGGAAGATATCAACTTCAGCCTTACCAATAATCATTGGTGGCTTGATTTTCAAAACGTTATCAGCTGGTCCATCGCTAGATAAGAACACACCATTTTCTCGAGCAAACTCGATCAAGTCTTTAGTGATCTGAGTACCAGGGGATTGCGAAGCGCGATCTGTGACAAATTCTACGCCGATGAACAGTCCGCTACCACGAACATCACCAATTGATTCAATAGATTTACCAAGATCACGAACACCATTCATTAAGTAGTTACCTACATTAAGTGCATTGCGCTGAAGTGATTCATCAACAATTACATCAAGCACGGTCTGACCGATTGCAGCAGAAACTGGATTGCCACCAAAGGTATTGAAGTATTCCATGCCAGTAATAAATGAGTTCGCAATTTCTGGCGTGGTAACTACGGCAGCTAATGGATGTCCACTGCCAAGGGGCTTGCCAATTGTCACAATGTCAGGAACCACATCATGTAATTCAAAGCCCCAGAAAGTTTTACCCATACGACCCATGCCAATTTGCACTTCATCCGAAATGCAAAGGCCACCGGCAGCTCGAGTCGTCGCAAAAGCTTGTTTTAAGAAGCCTGGGGCAAGTGGAACTTGCCCACCTGAGCTAACAATTGATTCTGAAATAAATGCACAAAGTGGTTGATCCAAAGTTTCCAACGTTTTGGCAAAGTCAGCAGCATATTTTTCGCCCGAGCCTTCGCCTCGATGGATACCTTTATATGCATCTGGAATTGGTGCGACTCGAACGTGATCAGGACAACCCTCGCCCCCGGGACCATTGAATTTATAAGGGCTGATGTCGACAATGCTGGTGACGTGTCCGTGATAAGCATGCTCGAGAACCATCATGCCTTTGGCTTTGGTGTGCGTTCTGGCTAACCGCAGCGCTAGATCGTTAGCTTCACTGCCGCTATTAACAAAGAACACAACGCTTAATGGATCTGGCAAAGTTCCAGCCAGGGCTCGGGCATATTCAATTGCGTTTTGATTGTAATAGCGAGTATTGGTGTTTAACGTAAGCATTTGCTTATGGGCAGCAGCAACCACGCGGGGATGGCTATGTCCTAGGTGAGCAACGTTATTTACCAAGTCCAGATACTTGCCTCCGGCACGGTCATATAGATATGCACCTTTACCGCTAACAATTTCCAGGTGCTTTTGGAAATTCAGGCTAAGCGCACGCGATAAAACAACTTCGCGTTCTTGGGCCAAAGTTTCGGTTTTCATGTGGGCGTGAACATCAGTGCCTTCAGGAATGCGCAGAATTAAGTTTGGATTCGGGCACATACTGCGCCAAACCGGTAATTCACTAACGGCAGCTACGCCCCAAATGTCATGGGCCATATCGCATAAATCCATGATGATTTGGAAATGAGTGTGTGGTGGCCAGCCAACATTTACTTCCTCAGTACCCATAGTGGCGATTTGCTGACCGGCTTTGATTTCCTTGCCAACCGAAAGGCCATCTAATGATGCGCGCGAAAGGTGCGCGTAAAGCGTATGGAATTTAACGCCCTGATCTGTTTGATGTTCCAGGACAATCATCGGACCATTGTCTAGATGAGCTGTGTTGTCATGGAATAGGAAAACTTTGCCATCAAGGGCTGCATAAACCGGAGTGCCAGCGGGAGCAAATAAGTCAACGGCTAAGTGAACAGTGCGAGATTCTTTACCTTCGTCAACAAAGAAATCTGATTCATAAACGTTGCGATCTTCGCAGTAATGGCCAATTGCAACATCAGCGCCGGTCGATTTCATCTCAGCTTCAATAGCTTCCCACGAGCGAGCAATATTCTTGTTCTCACCTGACCAGTCCAACCAGATTTTCTTGGCATCTGCAAACGGTGGCATAACAACATCAGAAATCTTGGCATCTGTTGTTGCTAGCCATTGCCGAACATGGCGACTGTCTGGATGCGCTTCGTAACCACAGGCATTTCGCAACCGGTAATGAGACAAGCGATCAGAGACTGAAGTCAAAGCGGGTAACAGCGAGCGGAAGAAATCCTGGGAGATCGATAGGTATTCATTCCCAGGATCTGCAGCTAGTTGCTTGTGGGCCATAACAACACTTGTTGCTACTCGCAAACAAATTAGATCAAACAAAACTTCAAGTTCGTCAGCCGATAACGCCGAAACTTCGTGATAGCCGCGCACGATTGAATAGATACTGGCAACTGGATCATTAGCATCTAGTTGATACGCGCAACCAACGGCCAACCCGCATACCCGCGGAGCATAAATCAAATCACCGAAATCAATAAGTCCAGAAACTGCTCCATTGGAAACGACTACGTTGTTGTCATTGGCATCGTTATGGATTAGCTGATGGGGTAGTGCCAATACTTTTGCAAGCGTCGCATTAGTAATCCGATCAAATATTGTGGAAACTTGGTCGCGAAGTTCGACATCTTTGATAAGCGCAATGTCAGCAACTAATTCGCTTGCTTGCAGCGCATTCCAGCCAAATGGTTTGTCCAATGTAGTTCGAAAATCAGCGCAATCAACTCCTGCCAATTTCAAATCAACGGTTGCGATTAATCGGCCAAGCTGAGCTTTTTGGTTTTCACCGATTCCTTGTGACTGCGACCATAAATCACCATCAATCCAATTGAGCATTCGAGCAAATTTGCCATCACCGATTTCCACCAAAAGTTCTCCGGATAAGGATGGAATAGTCATTGGAGTCTGAAATTTAACAAGCTGCTCGAGTGTGGATAGGGCAGATTGCTGGATTTGTATCTGCGAAACTTCATCGGCACTGTGAATCTTAAGCACGTACTTTCCGGTCTCGGTGGTCACTAAGAAGTTAGGATTTCGCTCACCAGCCAAAACTTTAATTTCGCCAGACTTCTTAAAGAATTTTTCTGCTACTTCACGGGCTAATTCGAGTTCCATGCCTAAATGGTATCGAAACTATGGTTTGAGGATCTGGCAGGTTACGCAATAAATCACCAATAGATAGGGCAAACTGAAAACATGGCTAGCGATGAGATCGACGAAGTCCTGGAGCCAAGTGACCCTCACGAAAAATTTTGGCGCTATTTCATCTATTTCGGAATTTTGTTCTGCTTTGTGATGACTTACTTCCAGTACACCCGAGCCGTAAGTGGCAATCAACGAAGTTGGACTTATGTATTTGAATGGCCATTCCTAGGAGGCATTGGCATTTGGATGATTTGGCGGGTTAGAAAAGAGATACTGAATCCGACAGATTTTACTCAGGACCTAGACGATCCCAATGACATCGAACTCAGAAACTGGAAACTTCACGTTCAGCGCCTGGAAGCTGAACAAAATAATCAAAAAGAAATCTAATTATTTCGTAAGTCTTGAGCTGCATTCTCAGCAAAAATTTCAGCATTAATTCGTTCGCCAGCTAGCTTTTCACTTTCAAACCAACGTTGCACCGCAAGAGCAATCCAAATTGAGTCAACAATCATGCTCATCGACCACATGAGCGCTCCGGCTAGCTGTTGCTGGCCCAATAGGGAGTCAATGTTGTTGCCGAATAAGAAGCCTGGATACACGATGTGATTCTGTATATATATAAAGAATCCGATCATGGTTTCCGGAATCATCATAAAGAAAAGAGACATTATTCTTAGGGCGAAGGAAAAGTTTCGTTTTTCAACCTGCAGAATCGGATAGAAGTAGAGGGCCGAAACAGCCGGTAAAACCAGAGCCTGCATAAGTCGAGGACCAATTGAGTTGCTATAAGTCCAGTTAACAAATCCCGGTAAATGAATTGCGATTAGTACTGATACAAAAATTATCCAGCCAAAAATTGGATATTGGAAAACCTTTTTTGCGAGAACCGCAATATCACTTGCCAGGGCATTTGACGACTTTAGCTGAGGCATCGATAGTTGAGGTTTCCCAATAAGAACTAGGGGAACCGCAACCATCATGATGGCAAGCTGGGACATCATGTGCACCGATAAATTTGCCCCACTTAATTTGGCTAGGGGATCGCAGACACAAATCAGCCAGGTAGTTGCCCCAATTAAAAAGCAAGCCTTCTCAAGCCTGGAGCGATTCAATTCCCTTGACTGCAACAGGTATCGCTGGACTTGAAAACCCCAAAGCAGTAGGAAAATTGCGTCTAAAGCAATAGCGACGGTCATATCTCAGTAAATCGCATTATTTGAGGGAATATTTGTTCATGAAAGGATTGCCTCGATTCCCTGGCTAATTTTCCATTGCCTATTGACTATTTATCCGAAATGCCAAGATTTTAGGAAATTCCGTACATCGAGATCTATTAGGAGTACGTTGGCAATAACTTAAGGATGACTCGGCATGGCGGTTAAACGAATATTAAGTTCAGTGGCGATATTTGCTATCGCATTGGCCTTCGTAGGCCTAGTTGCAAGTTACGCAATGGGTAAGTCCAAAGAACCAGAATTAATTGCTGCAACGCCCATGGGCACGGTAACTACGTCTCAGGGCGAAATGCAACACGTAGCTTTTGAGCTAAATACCTACCCGGATAGTGAAGTGCCGGAAAATTTCAATAATGATCACACGGATCATGCCGATTGGGTTAGTTATGGCCCATCTACACGATTGGAAGTCCCTGCCAATTCACTAGTCACAATCACCATCACAAACTATGACGGTGGTGAAGTGCTTAATAACACTTACTTCAAGGATGTAGTCGGTGTTGAGGGTACGGCCATGCTAAATGGCAAACCTTTCACATCCGTACCACCAGATCACGTGGGTCATACATTCACGTTGCGCCCAGCTCCCGTGAACAAAAATTCGGAATTATTTGTTAGCGTGCCGCTGCTAGCTGTTCCAGAAGCTGATATGCCTGAAGAAGGGTATACAGATTCACCAAATGTAATTACGTTCTCGTTCATAGTTGGTGAGGCCGGGGAATACATCTGGAATTGCGAGTATCCATGTGGTGACGGCACATACGCCAAGTTTGGAAATGCAATGTCAGCGGATCGCTGGATGTCCGGAACGTTGTCAGTCGTATGAGTACCAAGGAGCGCACCCGCGGCAGTATCGGTGAATTTATTCGCCGACCATATGTCAGGCACATATTTGTAATCTGGGTATTTGTAACGATCGCTATCGCGTTGTTTGCGCCAGTTCAGTCTCGTTTGATGGGAAATTCAGCATCTCTTGAAATGGATGTTGTAAAAGAGACGATGACTATTTTCACTTTCTGGTCAGCACCAGTTGCTGGACTCGTGATATCTATTGCGCTATACAGCTTGTTCGGATGGCGCAGTAAGGGTGACGCAGCTCCAACCGAGGATGGCTCGCCAATGCGAAGCAACTCTAAAGTTGTAGTCGGATGGCTCGTTGGATCGAGTATTTTGTGCGTCATGCTTTTGGTCTGGGGATTAGCAGCCATGAGTGAGTCTCATAACGGATCAGACCCAGCAGAAGTTCATACCGTTAACGTAGTTGGAAACCAATGGGTTTGGAATTTTGACTATAAGGATGACGGCAACTTCAGCACTCCAGTGCTCTACCTTCCAGTTGATGAACCTGTCATGTTTAACATCACTTCAGTTGACGTAATTCACTCATTTTGGATCGTTGAGATGGGCGTAAAGATGGACGCCAATCCACATGAAACTACGCATATGCGAGTAACTCCGACTGAATTAGGGGTCTTTAATATTCGCTGCGCAGAACTCTGCGGGTTAAATCACAGCGCGATGTTTACCAAGGTTCACGTTGTTAGTAAAAGTGATTACAAAGCCTGGGTTGATTCCATGAAGGGAAGTGCCCAATGAGTAGCGTTGCCCACAAAAAAAGTAAAGGAATAATGCGGAAGTTAAATGCATTTACTGGCATTGCCTTCGGCCTATTACTTGGATTTACTGTTAATTACCTCGCACGTAAATATCTAGCGCAAGGCGAAGATTTTCCGTTCTATGGTGACCAGGTAATAATTTCCACAATGCTTGCTTGGGCACTTGGCTTCATGATCGGAGTCGGAGCTTTTGTTGGCCCTTATAGATGGTTAATGAACCGCGACCTTTCCTACGAAGATCAAATGTGGCTAGCTGGAAAAGATGCTGGAACTGCTAGATATTTTCGTTTCACGACAGATCATAAAGTCGTTGGAATTCAGTACTTGATCATGACCATGGTGCTACTTGGCGTTGGTGGCACATTGGCGATGATGATCAGAACTCAACTTTCGATGCCAAACAACCACTTCATAAATCACTCCATGTATAACTCATTTGTTGGGTTACATGGAATCATAATGATTATCGCCACAATCATTATGGTGACCGGTCCATTTGGTAACTTCATTTTGCCAATCATGATTGGCGCCAGAGACATGGCATTCCCGCGTTTAAACGCGTTAAGTTTCTGGTTGATTTTTGCTGCAGTTCCGATCCTGTTAGCTGCACCATTTCTAGGCGGAATTTCTACAGGTTGGACTGCTTACGCGCCTCTTTCCACTCAGGCTCCTCCTGGTATGGACGCCTACATAATCACGATCATTATTTTTGCAGTATCAAGTGCAGTTGCTGGAGCCAACATCACGACGACTGCAGTAACTATGCGCGCACGCGGCATGACTTGGGATCGGACACCGATTTTCGTTTATGGCGCAGTTGCTAGCGTGGGCGTAGCTATTCCGGCATTCCCAATGTTTATGGCTTCGCAAATTTTCTCTGGCCTGGACCGAGCAATGGGCGCATCTTTCTACGATGCAACTAACGGTGGCAGTGGCTGGCTATACGCAAACTTATTCTGGCTAATGGGTCACCCAGAGGTGTACGTAATTTTGCTTCCGGCACTTGTCGCTTTACTTGAGATAGTTCCAGTATTTAGTCGATCACCACTATTTAGCTTCAATGCAGCGGTAGCTGGAATCGTAGGTATTACTGGGCTAAGTGTTTTGGTTTGGGCTCACCATATGTATGCATCCGGCTGGGCACCTAATCTAAATGCGCCATTCATGCTTACAACAGAAATTATATCAATCCCAACGGGTCTGTTGTTCTTAGTTTTCATCGGAACCATCTGGCGCGGAAATATCTGGGTCAGGTTACCGATGATTGCGGTTTACGCAGTACTTTGGAATTTCTTGATCGGTGGAATCACTGGAATTTATCTTTCAGATGTTCCGGCTGACATGGCCCTTCACGGCTCGATGTATGTAACAGCGCATTTCCATTACACGTTGATGGGCGCAGGACTTACTGGCATGATCGGCGCAACTGCTTATTGGTTCCCTAAGATGACCGGGCGCATGTTGAATGAAAAGATTGCCACCCCAGCATTCTTGATCATGCAGCTTGGCTTCCAGGTGACTTTCTTTGGAATGTTCTTGGTCGGTCTGCAAGGACAGCCACGCCGAGTAGCAATGTATGACATTTTGTTTGCCAATGGAAACAAAATTTCTACTATGGGTGCCTACACAATTTTCTTTGGAGCACTAATAATGCTCGTGACGATTATTGATTCATGGCGACATGGGGAAGTGGCGCCAGCTAATCCTTGGGGCTCTCAGACTCTGGAATGGAAAGTGCCAAACCCAATTCCGCTGGAAAATTTCTTAGTGCCACCTGTGGTAACTGGAGATCCATATCAATTTGGTAAGCCTGATATTTATGACCTTGGCGCTGACAAAGAAAAAGTTGAGGTGTAGCAATGACCGCTGTAACTGAACATCACGCTGAATCTGGCCATCATGAAGCTCCTGAAGCTATAAGTCGTCGCGACCGCATGGGCGTGCTCCTGCTTATTTTTGCTGACGCTGCATTTGTTGGGGCTTTGGTCTTTACCTGGTTTTACTTGCGGACCTTGAATCAAGGCGGCAATTGGATTCCTAAGGACGTTGAAGTTGCCGCATCAAGTCAAAGTTGGATCGTTACTGGCGTAGCCGGCGTAAGTGCAGCTTTGATGTACTTAGGTTTGGTGGCAGTGAGAAAAGGTAAAGTAAAGCAATTACTTACATTTGCATTGCTAGCTTTAGTTGTAATAATCGCTGACTTATATCTGCAGATTCAGGCGCTTGATAGTTTTCCGTTCACTATAAAAAATGGATCATATGCTTCGACTATGTTCGCGCTAGCTGGCGCAAACATCTTCCACCTTGGACTAACGATTTTCCTAGGAATTGGCATTGTGAATCGGATTCGTATGGGCCGTTATTCGCAGGATGACCACGGTCATGTTCGTGAAGTTACTTATTGGTGGATCTGGGTAGCTGTAGCATCTCTAATTACTTCATTTGCGACTATGTATACCTACTAATTTCGAATAGCATTAGGGGTGATGTCGCACCGACAACGGAACCTATGGTTGTTACTTGCTTTCGCTATTTCAGTTACTACTTCCGCACTACTGATTCATTTCTTGCACCAAGATACGACCATGGAGTTGACTGGGCTTCCTAAAGTTCCAACATTTACGCTCTGGGCCCTACCGTTATCTAGATTAGTTACCGATTTATGTGCGGTACTGGCAGTCGGAAGCCTTATTTTTATCGGAGTAATCTTCCCGCATAAGAACGAGAAATTAGATTCAGGTACTGTTCCGGCCGTATCCTTTTCAATATTTGTAATCGCAATATGGCTAGCAGCTGCCATAATCCAAAGTTTGCTATCGATATCAAACATTTTTGCATTACCCGTAAGCGAAGTGCTCACACCTAATGTCATTAGATCCGTGCTTACCCAAACGGAGATTGGGAAAATATTTTTAAGTCAATTTATAGTTCTTGGCATAGCGCTGCTGCTAGCCAATCGCATGGCAACATCACAACAGGCTCGAACCACATTATTAGTAGTACTGGGAGCAAATTTCATTCCAGCACTTGGTGGTCATTCTGGGTTAGCGAAAAATCATGAATTAGCAGCATCCACAATGGCCGTTCACCTACTTAGCCTGAGTATCTGGGTGGGAACGTTAATTGCAATGGCAATGTGGTTTCATAAAATTGTCGCAGGGCGCGAATTGGCTATGCATAGATTCAGTCAGGTAGCTCTTTTCTGTTACTTCGCGGTTGTATTCAGTGGCGTTACCAACGCCTGGCTAAGACTTGGTGGATTCTCAGACATTCTTAATTCGAGATATGGCCAGATGGTGGTGGCAAAAGTTTTGCTATCGATCGCTATTGGGTACTTAGCATTTTTGAATCGACGGAAATCTATTCGGTCTGCCACCGAAATTCGATTCCCAACACGACTGGTTATCGGCGAAATTATTTTGATTTCAGTCACCCTTGGAGTCGCAGTAGTTTTGGCTCGAACCGGATTCCCAATCCAAGAGTCAAGTTACTTACCATCTCTAGCTGAACAGCTTTTGCAAGTTACCGTCCCGGACGATTTAACGCTCGTATTGGCGCTTACTTCATTCAAGCCAGATGCGTTGTGGTTGATTATTGAATTGCTAGTTTGCATCGCTTATGCCCGAGGCGTACGAAAACTCAATCATCAATGGCCAGTGAAAAACACTGCGGCATTTATGGGCGCGATATTGCTTTTTACATACGTCACAAGCGGCGGGATTGGGGTTTACTCGCACATAACCTTTAGCGCGCACATGATTCAGCATATGATGCTCGCGTTAGCAATTCCTATCTTGTTGGTATTCGCTCGACCTTTAACTATGGCCAAGAGGCTACAAAACGATAATCCTGAATTCCTTGGACCAATTGATTGGTATGTCTCGGCATACCAATCACGGTGTTGGAAATTTATAACAAAGCCCGTGAACCTAGTGGCCTTTAGTTTTATAAGTTATGTCGGAATTTACTTCACACCAATGTTCGGTTGGCTGATGTCAGGACATTGGGGACATATCGCAATGCAGGTATATTTACTGACTTATGGTTATGCCTTGATGTGGCGAGTGATCGGAGTAGATAATGCCACTGAAGGTGTGACTAAAAACCAGATTTTCTTATTGCTGATAACTGAGCCAATACACATAGTTTTTGGAATCAGTCTTTTGCTCTCCAATAAAATCATCGGAGAATCCCTCTATCTGATTATTGATCGGCCTTACCTGCAAGATCTAGCGCATGATCAAAAAGTTGGTGGCGTACTCTCATTGGTGATAGGTGAAGCCTTAATCGCTTACATACTTATGTACCTCATTCGAGCTAAGGCGCGAGACTCTCAAGCACCTGGACTGCTAAATCAAAGCAGCCCCTAGAGTTAAAGCGTGAGTTCTGATCCTGTGCCAAAATCAATCCATGCAGGTCGCTCTGTTGGCCTTTCCTTGCTTGGCAATGGACTAGCCGGAACAGCGGGCACAGTTGCCGCAATTTATGCCGTTAACACACCAGCGCCTGTAATTGGATTTGTTCGCTTGGCAATTGGCGCAATTACGTTGTTAATCCTGGCACCATTTTTTGGTGGCAAGATAAAGCGGCTTCCCCGCTTGCTCATTCGCCCAGGCGTATGGATTATGGCTGCAAGTTCGGCTTCCTACCAAGCTTTTTTCTTTGCCTCAGTAGAACGAACTGGAGTAGCTACAGCAGCTCTGATTACAGTTGGCTGCATTCCAGTCTCAGCGGGAATAGTTGGCTGGATATTTCTGCGCGAACGACTGAGCGCAATCTGGTTTGCTTCAACAGCAATTGCGATATCCGGCTTAGTTATTGCCTCCATCGGAGAATTGCAAACCAATGATGCAACCGGATTGCTCTATGCCGTTATCGCTGGCTCTGGAATCGGCGCCTATATAAATGCCGCCAAGGTTGAAGTTCGCGCCGGTGGCCACTCGATGCAATTACCAGGTATGGCCTTCTTGCTTGGTTCGATTGGACTTTTCTTTATAGTCCGAAATGACCTGCTTCAAATGCAGTGGACTACTCAAACTATTCTGCTGGCGGTCTACCTTGGTGCCATAACTATGGGAATCGCTAATGGAATTCAGATTGTTGGGCTAAAGGGGATTAGTCCAGGAGTAGCTTCAACAATGATGCTCGCTGATCCAGTTACTGCTGCTGTCCTAGGAGTTGTGGTGTTGGGGGAGGCTGCCACTGTAAACGGCGTACTTGGCCTGGCTTTGGTTGTTACTGGATTAGTCATGCAGAGTTTTTCAGCCACCGAGGGCGAAGTGGAGTCAAAGATCTCAGGCCGTCACAGATTGAATTGAGTTATAAAAGTTTAAGTCAACTTTGGAATTAGTTTAAAAATTCAACTTCGACAAACGATGCCGTGCCTTCACCAACAAAGCGGACGTTGTGGTGGACTCCGGCAGATCGTTGGTAGGGCGTCCCGGCAATTTGCTTAACTTCCACTACTTCACCAGAGTCCAGAGTTGCCGTGAAGTCACCGCCAGAAATTGGAATCGCTATGTAGTCGTATCCATGGATATGCATTCCAGTTGCCTGCCCAGATTCGAAACTCCAGCGCCAAACTTTGGTTCGAGCATCTTCGGACAACAATTCGCAAGTAGCTTGATCGCTCATGCCTTCACTCTATGGGCGTAGTGGGGTGAATTGGAGCTGACTTGAACCTGATTAATGAGCCAACGCAATAACGATCAATATTTGTGATGGCCTTAGCCATAATTTCTCCATTCCGAGCCATGAAGTTAGGCTTACAAAATGACCTCGGAGTTAAGAAAAAGCGCACCATTATTAGATGCATACCTTAGCTACTTCGAAGCCGGCCGTTTACCGTTTACAATTCCAGGTCATAAGCAAAAGGCGCATCGATTGGATGCTGGGCTTGGCGCTTTGGTTGATGCAGACGTACCGCTCTATGGCGGCTTGGATGAGATCAAGTTAACTCAAGGAACACTGAGGAAAGCCGAGGAATTAGCCGCCTCGTTTTGGGGTGCAGATTATGCTCGCTTTTCCACTGGTGGCTCAACACACGCAAATCAAGCAATTGTTATGGCGCTGGGAAAGCCCGGCGACAAGATTGCCGTGACTCGCACCGCACACCGCTCTATTCTGAGCGCATTAGTGCTGGCTGGCTTAGAGCCGATCTGGTTAATTCCTGAAATTGATTTAGTAACAGGCATTCCAACAGGTATCCCTGTGTCAGAACTAGAAAGAGCTTTAACTCAAAATCCAATCGCACTTTTATTGACCGAACCTGGATACCTTGGAACAATTTCTGAACTTCCTGCTTTAATAACCAGGGCACACGAGCACTCAGTCCCAGTAATTATTGATGCTGCCTGGGGTGGACACTTTGGATTTCATGAAAGTATTCCAAAGCATGCACTTCAACTTGGCGCAGATGCCTTAATAACTAGTGCGCACAAGGCACTACCTGGCTACAGCGCCTCGGCTCTACTGCTGGCCCAAGGTAACTTATTAAATCTTGCGCGAATCGAACAAAGTTTTGAAACTACTCATACAACTTCACCTGCCGGCGCACCACTGGCTTCGATTGACGCCTGCCGTGCATTATTGCAGACACGAGGGCATGAGTTAATAGATCGATTACTTTCAAATGTCACGAATTTTAAGTCCGCTGTCCAATCAAATTTTAAAGATTCCATTTTCTTAGATGAAACGCACTTTCCAATCGGGCGGTTCGATCCAGTAAAGATTATTCTGCGCGCAAATGTCTTGGGGCTGTCTGGCGTTGATGTTGAGCAGCAATTACAAAAATCAAACATCCGGGTTGAAATGGCAGATCAAGACACGGTTGTTTTCTTGGCAACTCTGGCGGATGACTCGGATGACTTTAAATATTTAGAAAGCGCATTAGTTCCAATTTTGAAGGTACTGCAAGGTCCGATTCGAGAAACTCAAATATCTCTGAGCTGGTCAATTGAACCAATTGCTGGAATTTCGACTCGAGATGCTTACTTTGCCGATTCGGAATTTGTGTCAGCAGTAGATGCAGTTGGCCGGATAAGCGCGGATTTGATTGCGCCATACCCACCTGGTGTTGCCGTGCTAGCACCAGGGGAAATTATCACCAAACAGATAGTAAATGGATTAGCAGCTACCAAAAAAGCGGGCGTACGAATTGCCTACGCCAGTGATTCAACGCTTGCCACCTATCGCGTGATCAAATAGTGGGTTGGGTCGGGCTCGAACCGACGACCCACGGATTGCTTGTCATTTAATTAAGCGCGCCTGCATGGAATTCTTTTGCTCCGAAGTAGCGCTACTAAAAGACCAAGCGCAACTAATGGAGCCAATGGCCAGAGGCGAAACAAGGTCGCTAATGGCGTGCCAGAATGTCCATCATCCTGCTTTTGTTCAAACACAAGAACTCCACCCACAGCGCCTTTCGGAAAGTCTTCGGTGTGTAACATCACAACGTAGTTGCCTGGTTGTTGAGCAACGAAGTCGAGTGATTTACCATCGACTTTTTTGCAGACGTAGTCCGATGAATTGATGGCATCCAAATCAACCGGAAGTAGGATTTCATCTTTCACAGTCAAGGTATTGGTGTTCGTGGGATGAATATGAATTGCTAAAACATTGTTCAGATTCCTTGTCCTGATTTTTGCGCAGAATTCTGAAGTGTCAAATTTTGCCAGGAACTTTCCTATTGCGTAACCACTGTCTGAGCCGATCTCATCTGTGATGCCCTCGCCAGTGAGGTCGGAAGAAAGAATCATCGAACCGCTGTGAGGTGCTGCGGTGGTGGTTGGGCCAGTTGATGCCTCGTTCAAATTGTGATCAACATGAAAAATGAAATCCCCAGTTACTGGATGTCCATCATTGGAAACAATGCGAAAGGAAACGTGGTAAATACCATCCATAAGCATCGGTGGATTGAGCACGTTACTAATGGATGCGCCAGATACAACTGAATTCGCAGTAGAAGCTTTCATCCGCATTGGATCGGTAACAACAATGCTGTTTACCTTTGTTCCCGGGGCGTTGAGCAATGGTGTATCGAATGTTAAAGTCACCATCTCGGGCAAAGCCTTGATGGTGGACCCAGCTACGGGTTCTGATTTGATAAGTATCGCGTGGGCAGAAGCCGGGGGAATCGTACCTACTGTGCAAAAGATTAGAAATAGAAAACTTAGCGTCCGTAGCCAAAAACCGTTTTTTGTTCTCATTAGTCGTCCTTCAAATTTGATGCGTGTGCGGGGACGCCAGTACTTGGCCAACGTCCCCACGCATGTGATCTATGCAGTTTTAGTGTTGAGCAGATCTGAAAGTTTCGAGAATCGACGAATCAGAAACTTATCAATGAGTAGAACCACAATCAACGACGCACCAAATAGGGGCAATACAAACCCAAGAACAATGAGCGTAATTGCAAGAAGTGGCGAATTGCTGAATGGCATTTTCCCTCGTGGTGCTGCCAGCCCGCCTTCACGCGGCCTACGCTTCCACCACATCAATGGTCCCGTCACACACAAAAACAGAATGCCTAAGCAAAATGCTGAGGATGTAACTTTCGTGACAACGCCGAGTTTGCGACCTTCATGTAACGATACGCCTTGGTCAACTAGCTTGGCTGGAAGCGAATAGTCATCGTATCCGTAAGTGGCTGCAATCTCCCCTGAATATTGGTCTACGTGAACTACTGCCTCCTTAGATACATCCTTAAAGGCTGGTCCATCAGGTACTGACCAAGAATCAGCCATGACTGAGTAGACGCCTTCTTTGCCATCAGGTAGCAGCACTAGATAGGGGTGTTCTAGTCCAGTCTTTTCGGCTACTGAAATGGCCGAATCCAGACCAATGCTAGGAAGACCACTGTCATTTGATTTGGGTAATTGACTTTCGCCAAGCGCCCAGGGCGCTGGTTGTGAACCAGAGGTTGACTTTTTTAACGCTGTGGCGAAATCAGATGATGCGCCAGGATCCGCACCCCAGAGAGAGATGTGGAATCCTTTACCAGCAGCCCAAGTTTGAAGGGTGTCGCCCCAAAAGCCAGTCCACGGTAAACCCGAAACCACAAGGAACAGGATTCCAAAGCCAGCGACAAAGCCGACTAATGCATGACGATTCTTGGTTTTCGAAATGACTGAATAGTTCACTCTTGATTTCCGCTGGCGGAAATACATGTAATAGCCCGTCAATGCCATCACAATGCCCCAACATGCGGCTAGCTCGATAATGCCATCACCGAACTTGCCCTTTGTTAGATTTCCGTGGAGTCTGATCGCAAGGTCGGTGAATTCATGGCTCGGAACAATTTCGCCAGTAACCTTTCCCGTGAACGGATTAACGTACACATCATAAAATGTGCCCTCAGCATCCTCCATGAAAATGCGAGTGTTGCGGTTGCCAAGTGGTTCTACGATTCCAGTGACTTTTAGATCAGGATGAGCTGCCAGGGCGCTTGAGGCCTGATTCTCGATTGGCTGGAAAGTGGTACTTGCTGGCACGGAAGACGAGTTATACATAACTCCAGGGTGTTGTAGGTTCCAAATGTCGAACCTGAACATGTGAATCATTCCTGTAATCGCCAACATGGCAAAAACTGGAATTACTATGATGCTCGCAAAAAAGTGCCAACGCCAGAATGCCGCAAATAATCCTTCCTTCGGATTTCTTTCGTATTCTAATTTGTTGTTAATGCTCTCTAGGTCAGTATTTTCCTGCCCGAGATTTTCGTTTATCGTCACAAATAATCCTTAGGTCTAATGTCATCATTATTTTTTGCTCCTCTTATCAAGGAACCACCAGATAGCTATGGCAACAATCGCTGCCAAAGTTATCCCGATATGAAAGGCGTGATGCTTAAACATGTTTTCGCCATGATGCAAATGCATGTCATCAAAATGATTAATTGAAAAAATGAATCTCATCAGAAACCTTCCGAAAGTAATTAAAGTCCGTTCATGGAAAATGTGGGAGGCCCGCGCCTTTGGCTTGGAGCAACACGAAGAGAAAATGGCTTAAGAAGTAACAATTCTGAAACTTGTGAGTGACGTACCTCTGGCGTAATGAAGGATTTCGTCAACAGGATTTGAAATGGCGCAAAGACTAAATCTGTTAGCTCGTTCCAAAATCTTTCGGAATGAGCAACCAATTTATAGGAAATTAGCCCGCCGATCACATGTGAAACTAACATTCCAAAGTTCGAACCTGAGGTTTCACCTAAAACGATATGGCCGAAACTTTGGGCCAGTATCAGAATCAACGCAAGCTTGGGCCCCGGTAGAAAATTCTTGCGAACTAAAAACAAGACAACAAAAAGTGCCAGTCCAAGTTCCATCAACCTTGAGGTTTGTACAAATTGTCCGCCAGCAAGAAAGTGTGAAGCAAGAGCGCCGATGAGTATGTGGAAGGAATTCATAACTGGTCGCCCATTACGCCCAACAACATACACAGATTGAGTATACGGGTGCAGCTCTAGTTCCATGCGATGAGTAAACGTAATCACCACAATAAGTAATTCACTTATTTGCGGTTGCTGTCCACGTTGCTGTCCGAATGATTGAAATGGTTTAAAAACCCTTTAACGGTGGGGCGGGTGGGGCTCGAACCCACGACCCACGGATTATGAGGACGGTCTGGGCGTGGTGTTCTATATCGTTTGATGTCGGTTTATGTAGTTATAGCAAGGCTTTGATGTAGTTTCATGTTTGTTTGTGTCGTTTGATATGTGTGCAAGTTGTACGTGTTTTGTACACATGAGTCTTTTACCTACAAAGCGAAGAGAGCGATAACAACTAGATGATAGGTGGGACGAGTCGACCTCGATCCTTCTGATCGTTTATCAATATCTACGATGGCATTTCAGCATTTGGTCGTGCGTAGTACCACCAGGCAATTACTGCAGCTAGTAAGCCAAAGAAGCCACCCATTTTGAAGAACAGTTCGGGGGCGATAGTGGCAAGCATCACTCCAAATCCAAACGGACCGTAAGCTGCAATTGCGGATGTCCATCCAATTACACTCCCGGCCTGACGACGTTCGAAGATCATCGGCATTTGCTTGAAGGTGCTCGCGTTACCTACGCCTGCGAAGAAGAATATTGCCAGCATCCCATACAAGAATTTTGGAAACTCATCCACTGACTGAGGTGATAGAAATTGTGATGTGTAAAGGGAAGTAGCTGCTATTCCAAGAGTTGATAAAACCGTCAATCTTGCTCCGCCCCACTTATCCGCAAGTGGTCCCGTCAAAACTCGAGCCGCTGAACCGATCAATGCACCTAAGAACGCATACCGCAGTGGTTCGATACCTTGACTTCCGAAGACATTAGATCCATAGATGTTGTAGATCATCAGGGCAAAAGCGGCAGCAAGTCCTGAGAATGTTCCAAAGGTTATGACATATAGATAAGTCATGATCCAGGTGTGCTTATTTGAGAAAATATCGAACTGATCGCGAATTCCTCTGGCTTGCACTGGAACGCTGCGCAAGAAGTACCAAGCTACGACCACACCGACGGCCACAAACGGCACCCAAATGTACCCGGCATTCTGATACCAAACTTCAGTCGAGCTCTCCTTATTCTTAAGTGATTGTGATACTCCACCGAAAAGGGCAAATCCAGTTATAAAAGGTGTTACGAATTGAACAATACTTACGCCAAAGTTGCCGATACCGGCTTGAATCCCAAGAGCTGTACCTTGTTTCGATCTTGGGAAGAAATATGAAGTACTTGGCATAAAGCCTGAAAAAGCACCACCGCCGATTCCAGCCAGTGCAGCCAAGAGCAGGAGAGCATAAAACGGCGTATCGGGATTCTGCACTGCCATTGCCCAGCCAACTAGCGGAAAGATAAAAAGAAAAGTAGTAAAAGTGACGAGTTTACGAGTGCCCAATATAGGAGGCAGAAATGTCCAAATTAAACGCAGAGTTCCGCCAGATAGTCCAGGCATTGCAGCCAGCCAATAAAGCTGATTCTTGGAAAGTTCAAAACCTAATGCATTTAATTTGGGTGCAATTGCAGACACAAGGAACCACGTCGCAAAACCCATTGACAGGCTGTAAGTAGTAATCCACAGTGTTCTCCAAGCCCTTCCTGAATCCCAAGTCTCCTCATTTTCAGGGTCCCAAGTTTCAAGCCAGTCTTGTCCGCGTACAGATGCTTTATTCATTTTTACTCCCGAGTGTTGTGGATCGTTCGATATATTTCAGTTTTGCGAATGCTCAAATTTGCGTGACAATTCAGGGCTTGCTTGGTGCAATAGGGAAACCACAGTGAAGTGCATCCATAGTGCTGCCGCCAATGTAATCAAAAACAGGACTAAGAATGTGGATTGCGGAAATCCGGTCCACGTTTGTGCAACTGCAAATAGTGGTGGCATAAAGAATCCACCTAGTGCACCTAACGAACCAACTAAGCCTCCAACGGCACCAACGTCTGATGAAAAATATTCAGGGATATGTTTGTAGACTGCAGCTTTGCCAAATCCCATCGCGCATCCGATCACAACTATTAAGAAAGTGAATTGCACGACACCTATGTTCCAAGGCATTACCTCACGAGTATTTCCATCTGGCATTGTCAAAACAATGTACCCATACGGCATCATGAGAATTCCGGTTGCGACAAGCATCGTGCCGAAGGTGGCATACAAGACTCGCCTAGCACCGATTTTGTCTGAAAGGTATCCGCCCATCGGGCGAAGCAGCGATGCCGGAAAAATGAATAATGCAGTGAGTAGCGCTGCGTCTCGTAACTGTAAATGGTAAACGTCAATGTAGTACTTTGGCAGCCAGGCAGCTAATGCCACATATGCACCGAAAACGACAACGTAGTAGAGACTAAATCGCCAAACTCGAATTTGCTTCATTGGTAGCAACATGGATCGAATAGAACGCCCTTGACCAGGCTTCTTATCTTTTTTTGGAGCATAGATAAACATCGCTATTGCCATCAAGATAAGCAACACCGCATATACAAATGGAATGAAACGCCAGCCGCCCGGGATAAAGCCTCCAAAATAACCTGCTGTGGGGACGATGACCAATAAAGCAGGAGCAAGAAGTTTGGTTATGGATGCACCGACATTGCCGGCGCCAAACACACCGAGGGCAAAACCTTGACGATTTTGTGGCCACCAGGCGCTTACCCAAGAGATACCGACACTAAATGAATTGCCGGCGAAACCTACGAGGAAGGCATAGAAAAGTAGGAGCTCGTAAGAAGCAACTCTTGATATCAAAAACGCAGGGATGGCCGTTACCGTAAGCATGATTATGAAGGCACTTCGTCCACCAATTCGGTCCGCCCAAATGCCACAAGGCAAGCGCCAGATTGCACCATTGAGGACGGCTACGGCGGAAATCCAGGAAAATTGCAGATCAGATAGTCCAAATTCATCCCGAATTGGGATGCCTAAGACCCCAAACATCAACCACACAGCAAACATCAACGTGAAGCCTGTTGTGGACAACAGCAATACCCGCCTGCGTCCCATTTCGCTGAGATCGTTGGAATTGGCTTGCATTTGCATAGTCACAAATTCATTAAAGCACTATTTGGGTATTTTTCACCATTTTTATTGTTTTTCACGAAAAGTGTGATATAAATCTAACTATGACCGCAAATACGGCCGATTCAAATACTCGGCAGCAAGTGCGCAAAGCCATCGAAATGGCCGCGAATCCCATTTCCATTTCTGAAATTTCTAGCTCAATTGGACTCCATGAGAACACCATCCGAGGCCACCTCAACGTTCTTTTGGCGCTGGGAGATATAGAAAGATCCCAACTTTCAGCAACTCAGCGCGGCCGCCCAAAATGGCTTTATACAAAATCTAGTCGTCCACAAGCAATGGCAAACCACTTACTAAATGCGCTCACTGTTCGATTATCAGAAGTTGGTGAACATGAACTAGTTGAGGAGGCAGCCGCTAGTTGGGCTGCGATGCTACCTTCGACCCAGCCAGCTAAAAATATTGACGATGCAGTGGCGAATTTAGCAACATCGCTGGAGGGCTTGGGGTTCACTACCGAACTGAGCAGTCTCGGCGATGCAGTGGCAGTTTCGAAATGCCCGTATGAGCTTCTCGTTGGCGAAAGTCCAATTATCTGCGACATCCACACCGCACTCGCCTCCAAAATTCTTCATGACTCTGGTCAACCAGTGTCAATTGCGTCAATGGAAGTGTTTGCAACAAAAGGGGTTTGTATAGCCCGCTTGAATCGTGCTGATCAAGTGCCGAAAAGAGTAATTGACGCTACCGATTATTAATAAATTCTTTCCAAAATATTACGTAACTTAATAAGGAGTCCATGGTGACCACCACAGATCAGTCCAATGATGCAATGGCGGAGTTCTTGGTGCGAGCCGGGAGATTCTTTTCTCCAGGCGAAGTATCAAAAGATCTACGTTCCGTAGCACTCGTTGGCGGCCGCGACGCCGATATCTTTTATCGAGATCGTTGGAGTCATGACAAAGTTGTCAGAAGTACGCACGGGGTAAATTGCACGGGATCTTGCTCCTGGAAAGTTTATGTAAAAGATGGAATTATCACTTGGGAAACTCAACAAACTGACTATCCCAGCGTTGGACCTGACAGTCCAGAATATGAACCGCGCGGCTGCCCAAGAGGGGCAGCATTCTCCTGGTACACCTATTCGCCAACTCGAGTTCGATACCCATATGTTCGTGGAGTTCTGCTCGAGGCATATCGGAAAGCAAAAGCTGAACATCCGGATCCTGTTGATGCATGGCACGCAGTTGTAAGTGATCCTGTGACACGTCGCACTTATCACAAAGCACGTGGCAAGGGTGGTCTAGTGAGAGCGGGCTGGAGCGAAGTCAACGAGATCATTGCTGCGGCACACATCTACACCGCTAAAACATACGGACCAGATCGTATTTTTGGATTTTCTCCAATTCCTGCAATGTCCATGGCATCGCACGCAGTCGGTGCTCGATTCATAAGTCTCATGGGCGGCTCGATGCTCTCGTTTTACGATTGGTACGCGGATCTTCCAGTTGCCTCCCCGCAGGTATTTGGTGACCAAACAGATGTACCAGAGTCTGCGGATTGGTGGAATGCAAGCTACTTGATTATGTGGGGATCCAATGTTCCTGTAACCCGCACGCCAGATGCACACTTCATGACAGAAGCAAGATATCGAGGCCAAAAAGTAGTTGCGGTATCGCCAGATTATGCCGATAACACCAAATTTGCGGATGAATGGATGGCGCCTCACCCAGGGACCGATGGCGCATTGGCGATGGCTATGGGCCACGTCATCCTGAAAGAGTTTTATGTTAATAGTCAGGTTCCTCGATTTATTGATTATGTAAAAAAGTACAGTGACTTACCGTTTCTAATTAGCTTGCTCGAGAAGAATGGCACGCTTGTCCCGGATAAATTTGTTACGGCTGCCGACCTTGGCGAAAAGAGCGAAGGTGCACTTTTCAAAACTGTCGTAGCTGATAGTGCTACTGGTTTACCGCACGTACCAAATGGTTCGCTGGGATTTAGATTTGGCCCCGAAGGAGAGGGGAAATGGAATCTTGATCTAGAAGGCATTGATCCAGCTTTGTCACTTTTGGGCGCAACAAACACAGAAAATGTTGAAATTTCGCTTCCTCGCTTTGACATTGGAGAAACTGAAGGTGGCGGAGTTCATGTCCGCGGTGTGCCGACTGCAAGATTGAAAACTATTCACGGCGAACGGTTAGTAACTACCGTGTTCGATCTTTTGCTGGCTCAGTACGGCGTTCATCGCCCAGATCTACCTGGCGAATGGCCGGTAGATTACAACGACCCGTCCCCGTATACCCCCGCTTGGCAAGAAGAGATTACTGGAGTGCCAGCTGCAATGGCCGAACGCATCGGTCGAGAGTTTGCACAAAATGCAGTTGATTCAGACGGCCGCTCGATGATCATTATGGGCGCAGGCACAAACCACTGGTTTCATTCAGACACGATTTATCGCACGTTTTTAACTTTGACTACATTGTGTGGAACTCAAGGAGTTAATGGGGGAGGTTGGGCACACTATGTCGGACAGGAAAAATGTCGACCAGTAACTGGATGGGCGCAACTCGCATTTGGACTTGATTGGTCTCGTCCGCCAAGACAAATGATTGGAACTGCTTTTTGGTACGTCCAATCGGATCAGTGGAGATATGACCGACTGAGTGCGGATCTGCTTGCTACTCCTTTGGGTGAAGGCAGATTTGCCAATAAACAGATGATTGATGCGATCGCGCAATCTGCAAGATCTGGTTGGATGCCGTCCTACCCACAGTTCAATCGCAACCCATTAGATATTGTCAATCAGGCTGAAGCTGCCGGGCTGGATCCTGTCGAGTACGTAACTAACCAACTGAAAACTGGGGAATTGCAATTTGCAATTGAAGATCCTGATGCCAAAGAAAACTGGCCTCGGGTACTAACCATCTGGCGCGCGAATCTACTTGGCTCATCCAGTAAAGGTAATGAATATTTTCTCAAGCACTTATTGGGTACCGATCATGCGGTTAGAGCCGAGGAAACTCCAGAAGAACTTCGTCCCCAAGATGTGACATGGCATGAGCAAGCACCGGAAGGAAAACTTGATCTGCTTGTAAGTATCGATTTTCGTATGACAAGTACCGGACTATTCGGCGACATTCTCTTGCCGGCCGCAACTTGGTATGAGAAGCACGATCTTTCATCAACTGATATGCATCCATTTGTGCATGCATTTACTCCAGCTATTGATCCGCCCTGGGAAACTCGAAGCGATTACGACATTTTTCAAACTTTGGGGCGAAAAGTTTCAGACTTGGCGCCCAATCACCTTGAAAAAGTAAAGGATTTAGTATCCGTTCCGCTGCTACACGACACCCCGGATGAGATGGCTTTACCTGGCGGCGTAGTTCTGGATTGGAAGAAAGGGGAAGTTGATTTAATTCCGGGAAAAACTGCTCCTAAGTTTGTAGTTGTCGAACGCGACTACACCGAAATCGGTGCAAAGATGTCTGCCTTAGGTCCACTTGCCGAAAAGTTGGGAATGAACACCAAGGGCGTGCCATTCATGCCTGACGTCGAGATCGAAATACTAGCTGCAAAAAATGGAGTTATTCCTGGTGGTCCTGCAAAGGGTCGTCCATCTCTAGTTACTGATGTGCATGCTTGCGAAACCATACTTGCTTTGTCCGGTACTACAAATGGCCGATTATCTGTGCAGGGATTCCGAGCGTTGGAAAAACGAACTGGGCAAAAGATGGCAGATCTTGCCATTGAGGAAGAGGGTAAGCGAATTAATTTTTCGGATACCCAGTCGCGGCCTGTCCCAGTTATTACTAGTCCCGAATGGTCGGGAAGTGAACACGGCGGACGTCGCTACACAGCATTTGTCATCAATGTTGAGCGGCTCAAGCCATGGCACACCCTCACTGGGCGACAACATTTCTTTCTTGATCACGACTGGATGAGCGAGCTAGGCGAAAACATGCCGACATTTAGACCACCGCTAAACATGCATCGTTTAGATGGCGATCAACAAATGGGCATTGGCAAAGAAATTACTGTCCGTTATCTAACTCCACATTCAAAGTGGTCTATTCACTCTGAATATCAAGACAATTTGTTCATGCTTTCCCTTTCCAGAGGCGGACCTGAAATCTGGATGAGTCCGCAGGATGCAGAGGTGATTGGAGTCAAAGATAACGAATGGATCGAGTCTTACAATCGCAACGGTGTTGTTGTTGCTCGCGCCATTGTGTCGCATCGGATGCCACAGGGCACTGTGTATATGTATCACGCCAAAGATAGAACTGTGGATGTTCCGCGCACGGAGACCTCAGGTCTGCGTGGCGGAATTCATAATTCATTGACGCGTTTGTTAATTAAGCCAACACACCTTGTTGGAGGATATGCGCAACTTTCGTTTGCCTTCAATTACTTGGGACCAACCGGAAATCAAAGAGATGAAATCACAGTAATTCGACGTCGCTCACAGGAAGTTGTTTACTAATGAAAGTAATGGCGCAAGTCGCAATGGTGATGAACCTTGACAAGTGCATTGGTTGCCACACCTGTTCTGTTACGTGTAAACAGGCGTGGACGAATCGAAGTGGTGTGGAATATGCGTGGTTTAACAATGTTGAAACCCGTCCTGGCCAGGGCTACCCAAGAACTTATGAAGATCAGGAAAAATGGCAAGGCGGCTGGGTATTAAAGAATGGCAAAGTCAGACTGCGTAGTGGGGGACGCCTAAAGCGTTTACTTCAAATTTTTAGTAATCCAAATTTGCCTGGACTAAAGGATTACTACGAGCCATGGACTTATGATTACGACACCTTAATTAGCGCTCCGCTAGGAGACCATACTCCAGTGGCTCGCCCGAAATCTCTTATAACTGGCAAGAACATGAAAATTGAGTGGTCATCTAACTGGGATGACGATTTAGCTGGTGGGCCTGAGTTAGCACCTAAAGATCCGATACTGGTGAAGATCAAAAACCAAGTAAGTGATCGCGTGAAGTTGGAGTTTGAGCAGGCTTTCATGTTTTACTTGCCCAGGATTTGTGAACATTGCCTAAATCCTTCCTGCGTAGCCGCTTGCCCATCTGGCGCTATGTATAAAAGATCTGAAGACGGCATCGTGCTTGTAGACCAGGATGCCTGTCGAGGTTGGCGCATGTGCGTCAGCAATTGCCCATACAAAAAAGTATATTTCAATCACAACACTGGCAAGGCCGAAAAGTGCACAATGTGTTATCCCCGAATCGAAGTCGGGTTACCAACAGTTTGTTCTGAAACCTGTGTTGGGCGTTTGCGTTACTTAGGCATCATTTTGTATGACGTCGATGCCGTATCCGCAGCCGTTTCGCAAGAAAATGAACAGGACTTACTTGATGCACAACTTGATCTCATGCTGGACCCAAGTGACCCAGAAGTTGTTGCGGCAGCTATTCGGGATGGAATACCGGCAGATTGGCTTGAGGCTGCAGCGAAGTCCCCGGTTTACAAACTTATTAAGAAATATCGGGTAGCACTGCCACTTCATCCTGAATACCGCACGATGCCAATGGTTTGGTATGTTCCACCGCTTTCACCAATTGTGGATTCTTTACGTGAGACCGGAAATGATGCCGAAGATTCCAAGAATCTTTTCGGCGCTCTTAATTCACTGCGAATTCCTGTTGAATATTTAGCAGAGCTATTCACAGCGGGAGATACTGAGCCTGTTCTTCGTTCGCTAAAGACTCTTGCTGCCATGCGTTCGTATATGAGAGATGTAAACCTGGGACAGGATCCAAAGCCTGAAATCCCAGCGTCTGTTGGCATGAGCGAGGAAACACTTTATGAAATGTATCGATTGCTTGCGATTGCGAAGTACGAGGACAGATACGTAATTCCCAAGGCCCATGCGGAATCTGCCCAAAATTTGGAGGAGATGGGATGCTCCCTTGATGTAGCGGGAGGGCCAGGGCAGTTCGGACAAGGGCCCTTTGGCGAATCTTCGGGACGTCCAATTCCAGTTGCAATTGAAACATTCCACGGTCTAAAGGATCGTCAGACCAGTGAAGTGTTAATCCCTCTTTCGGCAATGACAATGAATCTAAAATCTTGGGGCGATAGTAGCAATGAATAAATCTATGCAAATTTCTTCGGAACAAATAGCGACAGCGCGATTAGCTACGGCCTGGCTGCTCTGGTATCCGGATGAAAATCTAATCTCTCGGGTTGATGAAATAACACAAGTTGTGCAATGCCTTCCCGAGCAAAGCAGATTGCCACTGGAAAAATTCCTAGGTTACTTGAACACAACTCCTATTTCAGAAATTCAAGCACATTACGTAGCAGTTTTTGACATGAAACGTCGGGCATGTCCGTATTTAACATATTGGACTGATGGCGACACTCGAAACCGAGGTGGCGCAATCCTTAAATTTAAACAGGCTTATCTCGAGTCAGGATTTGATCTTGGAACCGAGGAGTTAGCTGATCATTTATCTGTGGTACTTGAGTTTGCAGCAGTAGGTAACTCCTTGACTGGCGATGCCCTGCTTACCGAACATCAAGGTCCAATAAATCTTCTACATGCTGCACTATTGAAAATGAATTCAATGTATGCCGAAGTTGTTGAAGCAGTACTCGCGACACTTCCAGAGATGACTCCAGAACTTGCTCGGCGCATGGAAGAACTAGCTGCAGCTGGGCCACCAGTTGAACATGTTGGCTTAGAGCCATTTTCACTGTCTCCGACTATCGACACCCTTGGTGGGCGAAGATGACTTCACGAGAAATTCTGCTTTGGGTAGCGTTGCCCTATTTCACAATTGCTACTTTCACAACGGGACTCTGGTGGAGATACAGGTACGACAAATTTGGTTGGACAACGCGATCTAGTCAGGTCTATGAAGTCAACATCTTGCGCGTTGCAAGCCCACTGTTTCATCTGGGCATGCTTGCAGTCGTTGGAGGCCATGTAATTGGCTTGTTAATCCCTGAGACTTGGACACATGCGCTTGGAATTTCTGAAGGAACCTACCACTTGGTCGCCGTATCCTTAGGCGCCCTATCCGGATTGGGCACTCTTCTAGGCATTTCCTTATTGGTCTATCGCCGCAGAATGACACAGTCAGTATTTGTGGCAACTACTAAAAACGATAAATTGATGTACGTTTTTCTGTTGTCAACTATCGTTCTTGGATTGGCAACCACGCTAGTTGGCTCAGGCATTGTGGGCGATGCATACAACTATCGAGAAACGGTTTCACCATGGTTTAGATCAATCTTGCTGTTTAATCCAAAACCAGAACTGATGGCAGCATCACTACCGTCATTCCAGATCCATGCAGTCGCGGGCATGCTGCTATTTATGCTTTGGCCATTTACGCGATTAGTACATGCATTTAGCGCTCCAATTATGTACTTTTTCAGGCCCTATATCGTTTATCGCAGTCGAGGCGACCATGTGTCAGGTTCACGCAAACCTCGAAGAGGTTGGAATAGCTTTACCTGAAAATCTCACTTAATACAAAAGAGAACTCTTGGTGGGGCGGGTCGGGCTCGAACCGACGACCCACGGATTATGAG
>CAFBPK010000006.1_pt1 | contig 63714 bp, 63 predicted proteins | sample 7269701 | NCBI WGS metagenome assembly CAFBPK01 (sample SAMEA6814143, study PRJEB35770) | freshwater metagenome | biome: Freshwater; feature: Freshwater reservoir; material: water | place: Czech Republic | collected 2017-06-27 | depth 30m m | reverse complement strand
TTCCAGCAAGGAATTTTTGTTGCCGAAGAAATTGCTGGCCTTGCACCTGCCCCGATCGATGAGCTTGGCATTCCACGAGTCACTTACAGCGACCCTGACATTGCCAGCATTGGACTGACTGAAGCACAAGCCAAGGAAAAGTACGGCGAAGTCGAAAGCTACGAATACAACTTGGGCGGCAACGGCAAGAGCCAAATCCTCGGGACAGCCGGATTTATCAAATTGGTTCGCAAAAAGAGTGACGGCATTGTCGTTGGAGTGCACATGATTGGTGCCCGTGTGGGCGAACTAATCGGCGAAGCCCAACTGATTTACAACTGGGAAGGCACCGCTGAGGATGTTGCCCCATTAGTACATGCCCATCCAACTCAAAACGAAGCAATGGGAGAAGCGTTCATGGCGCTGGCTGGCAAGCCGCTCCATGCCCACGCTTAAGCGATAGCCTTAATACAACTAGTCAAAGGAGTAACGGCAAGTGGCCACTACGGTATCCATGCCCCAACTGGGCGAAAGCGTCACCGAAGGAACTGTAACTCGTTGGCTAAAAGCTGTGGGCGACACTGTTGCTGCAGACGAGCCATTACTTGAAGTATCGACCGACAAAGTTGATACTGAAATCCCCTCACCAGTAAGCGGGGTACTTACCGAAATCATTGCTGGTGAAGATGCCGTAGTTCTAGTTGGTGGCGCGCTCGCTGTTATCGCTGATTCTGGCAGCACTCCTGCTCCTGTTGCACAAGCTGCTCCTGTTGCACAAGCTGCTCCTGTTGAAGCTGTAGCCCCAGTAGAAGTAAAGCCTGAAGTTTCCGCACCGGCGGCGGCAACACCCAGCGCTTCGGCAACTGGGTTAGTTACACCGGTATTACTTCCAGCTCTAGGTGAAAGTGTCACCGAAGGAACCGTAACTCGATGGCTCAAAGCAATCGGTGATTCAGTTGCTGCCGATGAAGCATTACTTGAAGTATCAACTGACAAAGTTGATACTGAAATTCCTTCGCCTGTGTCTGGAATCTTGCTGGAAATTACTGTTGGCGAAGATGGTGTTGCCTTAGTTGGTGCGCAACTTGGCACAATTGGCGCACTTTCCGGTGCGGCGGCTGCAGAGTCTTCTTCAGCTCTTACTTCCGGCGCAACGTCATCACCGGTGATGACGGCGGTGGCTCCTGCGCCAACACCTACTCCGGCTCCAGTGCCAGTGCCAGTTGCACCTGCTGCTCTAGTGCCAACGCAAACAGCCAGCCCAAATAACAGCTCTGCTTATGCCACGCCGTTAGTTCGCAAAATTGCAGCCGAACGAGGCGTAGAACTTTCCACTGTCGTTGGAACTGGTGTTGGTGGTCGAATTCGAAAAGAAGATATTCTGACTGCTCCAACCACTCTTGCTCCCGTAGTAGTTCCTACCGATCGACCAGTTGAATCCAAGCCTCATGTTGCGCCTACTACTTCTGCCGTTGTCGCAAACTATGCTCCACCTAGCGAACTTCGTGGTCGAACTGAACCAATGTCCCGGCTTCGTAAAGTTATTGCCGAACGCATGGTTGAGTCACTACAAATATCTGCTCAGTTAACATCTGTGGTCGAAGTAGACGTAACTCGAATTTCTACCCTTCGCAATCGCTCAAAAGCTGCATTTGAATCTCGTGAGGGCGTAAAGCTTTCGTTCTTGCCGTTCTTTGCAAAAGCTGCCTGCGAGGCCTTGAAGCAATTCCCGAGCGTTAATGCCACTTTGGATCAAGAAGCCGGCACGGTAACTTACTTCGATGCTGAACATGTTGGAATTGCAGTGGATACCGAACGCGGACTACTTGTGCCCGTGATTCGCGATGCTGGAGATCTAAATATTGGTGGCCTGGCACGAAAGATAAATGATCTGGCAGAGCGCACTCGCACTAACAAGCTCTCCCCTGACGAATTAAGTGGTGGAACTTTCACCATCACAAATACCGGCAGTCGTGGCGCATTGTTCGATACCCCAATCATTAATCAGCCACAGGTGGCAATTTTGGGAACTGGCGCAGTGGTAAAGCGTCCAGTTGTAACAACAGACGATACTGGCGCCGATGTAATCTCAATTCGCCAGATGGTTTACTTGGCATTGACTTACGATCATCGATTAGTAGATGGCGCCGATGCCGCTAGATTCCTATCGGCTATCAAAGCCCGACTTGAAGAAGGCGCATTTGAAGCGGATTTGGGTCTGTAATTACAACTAGCCCTATTCCCCAGTTCATAGCAAAGTAGAACCATGCGCATTGTTATTGCAGGATCTTCCGGCCTAATCGGCACCGAGTTAGTCACGTCACTACGAAGTGATGGACACGAAGTGATCAAGTTAGTGCGACGCAAACCTGCTGCCTCATCTGAGGTTTATTGGAATCCAGCTGCTGGCGAGATTGATAGTTCAGCATTAGTGGGCTGCGACGTGATCATTAACCTGGCTGGCGCTGGTGTTGGTGACCGAAGGTGGAGCAATAGCTACAAGGAATTGATTAGAAGTTCGCGCGTTGATACGACTTCGTTGCTTGCGGAAACAGCAGCTGACCTAAAGCTAAAGGTTTTTATCGCGGGCAGTGCCATTGGTTGGTATGGCGATACTGCTGACCGACAAGTGGATGAAACTTCACCTCCTGGTGAGGGATTCTTAGCTGAAGTAGTTGTGGCTTGGGAAACTGCTTCGAAACCAGCTCGGGACGCTGGCGTTCGCGTAGTAAACATTAGGACGGGCTTAGTGGCTTCCAAGCATGGTGGCGCCTGGGCCAAACTGTTGCCCATTTTTAAGTTTGGAGCTGGCGGAAAATTGGGTTCCGGCAAACAGTATTGGTCATTCATCTCAATGCGAGATGAAATTGCTGCAATCAAGTTCTTAATAGATTCACCAAACATTTCTGGGCCAGTTAATTTAACTGCTCCCCAGCCGGCAACTAACACAGAAGTAACCAAGGCCATGGCAAAAGTGTTTAAACGGCCAGCGCTTTTCCCAGTTCCGGCATTTGCCCTCAAAACCATTCTTGGCGAATTTTCCCAAGAAGTTTTAGGCAGCTCACGCGTGATTCCTAAGGTGTTACTCGATAACGGATTTAAGTTCGCTGACCCAGATATTGAAAGTGCGATGCGCACTTTGGCTACAAAGTAGTGCGATGTCTCAGATCCCCCAAAAAACTGACGTAGTTGTCATTGGTGCTGGGCTAGCGGGTCTTGCTGCTGCTCGGCGCTTAACAATTGCCGGGCGGGAAGTTTGCATAATCGATGCTGGTGATGACATCGGCGGCAGAGTTCGAACTGATGACGTCGATGGCTTGTTACTAGATCGTGGCTTCCAGCTTTACAACCCGTCATACGACGAGGGTCTGAGCGTCTTAGATCTGAAGGCTTTAGACATCAAAAGTTTTTCGCCCGGTGTAATTGTCTCAATTGATGGCCGTAGTTATAAATTGGCAGACCCAAAGCGCGAACCATCTTGGGCCGTTGATAGTTTGCTAGCGCCAGTTGGAAAAATCTCGGCAAAATTGAAGTTTGCTAAGTATGCCCTTGGATTAGCGATATCTAAATCGAGCTCGACTGGGTATGACCAGCGCACTGACGCTTTCTTGCGGGCTAAATTTGGCAAAGATTTGACGGAAAAAGTTTTGCGTCCATTCTTGGCTGGGGTATTCCTAGAACCAGACTTAGCAACTTCCAAGCGTTTTCTCGATATAACTCTAAAGTCTTTTGTTGCTGGCACGCCAGGAGTTCCGCGCACTGGCATGCAGGCAATTCCAAGGCAGCTTGCCGCACAGTTACCTGCTGACAGCATTCGCCTGAATGTAACGGCCAGCGCGGTTGCCAGCACAATGGTTCGAACTGATCAAGGTGACATCCGCTGTCGCTCAGTGGTCATTGCAACCAATGCTCGAAGTGCCAAGATCTTGGTGCCAAGTTTGCAAGTGCCAAACAGCAATGCCGTTACTACTTGGTATCACTTAGCTGATTGTGCTGGCGCCGAGCTAACTGATGGCAAGAGCACGCTGGTAATAGATGGCAAAAAGTTCAACGGCCACATTGATGACCCAACTCGCCCACTTGTTAACACCGTCGTGATGACAAATGCAGCTCCTTCATACGCCACAGGTAACCGAACTTTAATTTCTTCATCTGCATTAGGTGTACATCATTCAAGTCAGGCTGAAAACTTAGTCAGGTCACACTTAGCAGCGCTCTACAAGGTTTCAACTTCGAATTGGACGCACGTCGCAACTTATCCCGTACCCGATGCACTCCCAATGATGGCTGCGCCGCATGACACTGAACAATCAGTTCGACTATCCGATGGGGTTTACCTTGCCGGTGATTACCGACAAGTTTCCTCGATTAACGGAGCACTGGCTAGTGGTCGTCGCGCCGCCGAAGCATTGTTAGTTGATGACCTTTAGTTAATTGCCCCTAGGCGCAAAGCTGTCTCTAAAACTTCACCGTTAACTAATTCGACGCGGTAAGCATTGGCTTTTGAGTCTGGGGTATCTACTACAACTTCAATAGCATCACTGTTTTGATAAACGATTGCCGCATGATCATCAGTTGCAAAAGACAGTGGCAAAGTTTTTGCTTGGACTAGCGAGTGTAATAGTGGACGTCGTTGGGCCTCATTGTCATAGTGCACCCCATTTCCATATGGGATTAATGCCATGCCGTTAGTGACGGTCTCCAGTTTTGGTCCAAAGGAATCGGTTGGGCCACCTATGTGCCAGCAAATTGAACCAGCACTTACGCCAGCCATAACTGCGCCGCGCTCCCAAGCCGCGCGAGCTGCTTGCGTTACGCCATGTAATTCCCAAAGTGCCAATAAGTTTGCAACTGAACCGCCGCCTACCCAGACGAGATCTGCGCGATCAAAAGCCTGATCAACTGGAACATTTGGTTGGGTAAACAATGCCAAGTGCTCAACATCAACGCCCAGTCCAGAAACTGCCTGATAGCTCGTTGCTAGATAGTTTGGATTATCGCCACTTGCTGTCAGTACGAACAAAACTCGTGGTCGCGATTTACCAGTAAGTTCCAAGGCACGCTTAAAGATTTGCCCTGGAAGCATCACTCCCCAGCGGTCAGTTTGTATAAACCCACCGCTGGAAGCAACTATGTATCGGTTAGTCACGAGACCGAAATGCTTTCTGGATCAACTAGTGGGCCTTCGCTTTTACCAAGTTTGCTTGGCCACCAGATTTTTGCACCAATGTCATAGGAAAGCGCTGGCACTAACAAGCTACGAACGATAAAGGTATCTAGCAATACACCAAATGCGACTGCGAAACCAAGTTCAGCCAGGAATACCAATGGCAAAGTTCCGAGTACGGCAAACGTGGCTGCTAACACCACACCTGCTGATGTAATAACACCACCAGTAACAGTGAGTCCCTTCTTGATTCCCGGGCGCGTACCAAGTTTCTTGGCTTCCTCGCGCACTCGAGTCATCAAGAAGATGTTGTAGTCAATACCAAGAGCTACCAAGAACACGAAGGTGAACAAGATGAACGATCCATCTGTGCCAGCAAATCCGAATAAGTTCGTGAACACTAAGTGACTTATTCCAAGAGTTGCACCGAACGACATCACAGTTGTGATGATCAGTAGTACTGGCGCTATCAAACTACGAAGCAAAAGCGACAAGATAATTCCAATTACCAGAAGCGCCGTAGGAATAATTAAGTTGCGATCGCGCTTATTGGTCTGCTGAATATCAAAGTTAACTGCGGTCGTACCACCGACAAGCGAAGTCTCACTAGCGCTATGAGCAGCTTCCCGAATTGCTGGAATGTAGCCCTGAGATTCGACAGAATCAGCAGGTTTATCCAAGGTAACTTCAAGTTGAATTAATCCATCAACAACCACTGGCGTTGGTTCTGGGCCACCCGGAATAAATGGTGTGGTGGTTTGCTTAACGTCCACGACACCGTCTGCTGCAGTAAGTGCTGCAATCAGTGCATCCTTATCAGACTCAGGTCCAATCACGATTGTTGGATCTCCCGAACCAGCCGGGAAATGCTCAGACAATTTCTCTAAGCCAACAACTGAATCTGGGTTTCCAGTAAATGCGTCAGTCTGCGCCAACCCATTACTCTTTAGCTGGGTGACAAATGACATTGCAATAATCAAGAACAGTCCCGAAAGAATCCAAGTGCGACGTGGTCTACGACCAACTAAGCCAGCGACTTTGGACCAAATGCCAGAAAGGTTTTCATCAACGTCATCATGCTTTGGTCGCCTCGGCCAGAAAATCCAGCGGCCAGCAAGAACCAAAATCGCAGGTAACATCGTGAGCATTACTAATTGCGCAGAAAAAACACCGATCGCTGCAACAGGTCCAAGTGAGCGCACTGACTTTAGATCAGATAACCCAAGAACCAAAAGCCCGGAGATAACGGTTAAACCAGAAGCTGCGATCGGCTCGATAACGCCTTTCCAGGCCACCACCATGGCATCAACTCGGCTGTCATAGTGATGCAATTCCTCACGATATCGCGCGATCAACAAGAGCGCATAGTCCGTGGCAGCGCCGATAACGAGAACCGATAAAATTCCCTGGGACTGACCATCCAAATCCAAAATGTTTTCTTTGGCCAGGATATAAACGATGCCTCCAGCTAATGACAGCGCGATTGTGGAACAGAACAACGGAATTATCCAAAGAACGGGTGAGCGATAAACAGCAATCAGAATCAAGGCCACGACAATCAGCGTGGTCTTTAGTAAGTCAGTATCAATCGAGCCGAAACTGTCGAACAGGTCGGCCAAGATGCCACCGATGCCCGTTACATGCGATTCAAAACCCGCTACCTGTCCGGCTTGCGCACGAATGGCTTTGACAACTTCAGGGAGCGCAGGCTTTTGATTATCCAGTGGAGCTGCCAAGGCATCATTGTCTAGTGGAATTGACATCAAAATTCCATTGCCATCTTGCGATGGAATTGGAATTAGTTGTGCGCCAGCGGCCAAATAATCTCCAACGGTGTTATTTGATCCAGCAACAGGAGCCGAAGCAACTGCAACTCCAAACTCCCCCACGGCTGCAATGCCAGCAGCATCTGCCGATCCGGTGAAAATAACTAATGCTGGCAATACCGAAGTGTCTTGAGAAGTGAATTTGGTAGCCAATTCTGAAGCTTTAGTGGACTCTGCCGAAGTGGGCAAGAACCCGGCGTTATCGTTTTGCTGAACACTAGAAAGTTTTCCAAATAGCGGTCCAGCGACCCCACTGATAGCAAACCAAGCAATGATTATCGCAATTGCACCCCAAAGTAGTTTCCTGCCATTACGGTCAGTTTTCTTCTTGCGACGATCAATTTTCTCAGACATACGAGTAAAGCCCTTTTAGTTGTTGGATGTAATTATTCTAATTCACGTTTGGTTCACCTGCAGGCTCGGTATCCCTTGCAAAATCAGTCAAATCTGCGCATAGGCTGAGATCATGTCGTTTGTTATCGAGTCTCTAGGCATTGGCCAGGAACTCATTAGTTATCAAACTGGCTGGGATTTACAACGAAAATTTCATGCTCAGGTGGTTGCCAAGACACAACCTGACACAATTTTGATGCTAGAGCATGAATCTGTGTACACAGCAGGTCGTCGTACTGAATCTTTTGAGCGTCCTACTGATGGCACTCCAGTTATTGATGTTGATCGCGGTGGCAAAATTACTTGGCATGGACCTGGACAGCTAGTCGGCTACCCCATCGTTCATTTGCCCTCACCCATGGATGTAGTGGCGCATGTGCGAAGGCTAGAAGATGTGTTGATCGGAATATGTGCTGATTTTAATTTAACTACTGCTCGAGTAAAAGGTCGCAGTGGTGTCTGGGTACTTGATGCAACGCAAGATCGCAAAATAGCTGCAATCGGCGTGCGCGTAGCTCAAGGAGTGACAATGCATGGCTTTGCGCTTAATTGCAATAACGACTTGTCTTGGTTTGATCGCATTGTGCCATGCGGCATTAAAGATGCCGGCGTGACAACTTTGAGTCAGGAACTAGGTATCGAAGTCCCAGTAGCTGGCGTTTTGGAAAGTGCAAATTTACATCTACATCGAGTCTTTGATCCGATTGCAAACATTCATTCTAGTTTTGTAGTTGCCAGATGAGGCGTCCCATTGCCTTCCTACTCATGGCAGTAACTATCCTCGTGCTGCCGATTGCCGTTATTTCGCTAATTATTTCTCGAAAAGCTGTAACTGGAAATGAGTATGCGGCTGTGGTCGAAATCCTAGGAACAAATAATGCGCCGGGTGCAATCCAGATTTTTGGCGCAGACACCCAAACAATTTCAAATATTCTGGATTGGATTGACACTTGGAGCATGGCTCTTCTTGTTAGTGCAATAGCGATTTCCTTAGCCGCATTTTTACTTAGTAATGATCGAATTCGGGCCGGTCGACAATTGAGCTTAGGGCTATTTTTCACTTTTGGGATTTGGTCAGTGATTATCAATAAAAGTAACGATGTCTTCACTACAGCAATTGGCGATTCAATCTCGGATTTTTCTGCAGTTGTCATCGCTACCTACTTAGCGGCGCTGTCCCAGTCATTACTTGACCTGATAGGTGGCTTGGCGCTAGTTTTCGGTATAACCGCACTTGGCATGTGGTTCTTGGGTACTAGCCGCAACGCACCGCATAATCTCACAGGCAACTAGACTGGCAATTGTGTCGACGCCGTATCTTGAGCAACCTGATGGTAAATCTGATGGCCCCAAGTTGCTTCGTATTGAGGCCCGAAATTCCTTAACTCCTATTGAGCGAAAGCCCGAGTGGATCAAGACCAAGTTAAAGACCGGCCCGGAATACACCCAGATCATGGACTTAGTGAAATCCGAAGGTCTACATACTGTCTGCCAAGAAGCAGGCTGTCCAAACATTTTTGAGTGCTGGGAAGATCGTGAAGCCACTTTCCTTATTGGTGGTGACCAGTGCACGCGCCGATGTGACTTCTGCCAGATTGATACTGGTAAGCCAGTTGATTTAGATCGTGATGAACCGCGACGTGTTGCCGAATCTGTGAAAACTATGCAGCTGCGATACGCCACCGTCACAGGTGTAGCTCGAGATGATCTGCCCGATGGCGGAGTTTGGCTCTACGCCGAAACAATTCGACAAATTCATGAAGTAGTTCCTGGTTGCGGCGTTGAAATGCTCGCTCCTGACTTCGATGGCAAACCAGAATTACTCAAAGAAGTTTTTGAATCTCAACCAGAAGTTTTTGCTCACAACATTGAAACGGTTCCCCGGATCTTCAAGCGAATTCGTCCAGGTTTTCGCTATGAACGCTCACTTGGCGTGATTACTGCGGCACGTGATTTTGGACTAGTTACCAAAAGCAATTTGATTTTGGGTATGGGCGAAGAAATCCCCGAAGTTCACCAGGCCTTACGTGACTTGCATGAAGCTGGTTGCGACCTAGTTACCATTACTCAGTATTTACGACCATCATTACGTCACCATCCCGTGGATCGCTGGGTTCGCCCGGAAGAATTCGTGGAATTAGCCAAAGTTGCCGAGGAAATTGGGTTTGCAGGAGTACTTAGCGGACCATTGGTTAGATCTTCATATCGAGCCGGCAAACTTTATAAGCAAGCCATTGCAGCCCGAAATTCTTCCAGCGTTTAAGGTAGTTACATGTCAGTAAAGATGCCAGAGCCAAAGAAACAGCGTTGGTACGTCCAAATAATCGAGACCTATAAATTTGCCTCGAAAGAGATTTCGTTCCTAGCGCTACGTCTACTTGCGGTTTTTGCAGTCGTATTCGGAATCATTTTTGCAATCGGTGTCGCACTAAATATGCCGGTAATTATCGGAATCCTTGCATTTGGCACTGCCCTACTTTCAACTACTTACTACTTCGGGAAAATTGCTGAGAACGCAGCATATTCTTCGATCGAAGGGCAAGTTGGTGCGGCCGCTTCTGTGCTAAACGCTCTTCGTGGCGCTTGGCTTGTAACTCCAGCTGTCGGTGTCGACAAAAATCAAAATATGGTGCACCGTGTCGTTGGTCGCCCTGGCATCATTTTGGTGGGAGAAGGTAGTCGTCCGCATTCCCTTGTTCTCGAGCAACGTAAGGCACATGCCAGATACGCACAAGGCGTTCCAATTCACGAAATTATTGTCGGTGAAGGTGATGTCACTATCTCTAATCTGCAAAAGAGAGTAAAGAAATTAGGCAAGTCACTGCGTCCTGCCGAAGTTACTCAGGTACGCAATCGACTTAAGGCATTACCGCAAACGGCGTTACCGATTCCAAAGGGACCTTTGCCTACGAACCGAAAGGTGCCACGTCGATGAGTGACATTTTTACCACAATAAGGGAAGCACTCTCTCAAGTACCGATCTCATACGCCTTGGGCGCAATTCTGGTCGTTGTTTTCCTAGCAAAGAAACTAATTAAATGGGCAATTATTTTTGCAATCCTGATGTTTTTCCTCTTGCCATATCTAGATCAGCAAGGCTACTTAGATTCAATTAAGTCCGTACTTAACTAGCACTGAGTTAGTTACTTAACAGCTCGAGCCACGTCTCCGGCAGTTGCAATCCACACTTCATCATGTGACTTAACAAAAGTTAAAAATCGTTCCAACATGGCAATCCGGCTTGGGCGACCAATAAATTGTGGATGCATGGTGAGCATTGTTAGTCCACCAAGTGCGCTGATTCCCGTGAATTCCTCGCGCCAAATCTCTTCAACATCACGAGCTGATCTAATCGTGCGATTCCAGTCACTGCCGACACTAAACCAAAAGTACGGGGCATCATCTAGCATCCATTGCACTGGCAATTCCACTAATTTGTGAGCTGGATGTAGATACGGCTTAATGTCATCCATCATGCTTGAGGAATACTCAAACCCATGTTCAACCAGCAGATCAAAAGTGTTAGGGCTTACTTCCCAAGATGGCGACCTATATCCGGTAACTGAAACTCCAAACTGCTCTAAGGCAGCTTTGCCATCTAGTAACTCAGCAAGTTCTTGCGCTTTAGTTAACTTGGTTGGTGAGGTATGGGTGTAGCCATGATGGCCAAGCTCATGACCATGTGCCACTATCTCTCGCATCTGATCGGGATAGCGCTGCGCAACTTTGCCGGGCGTGAAAAATGTAGCTGGCAATCCCAAATGATCAAGTACATCGAGAATTAAGCCAAGGCCGACTTTTGCGCCATATGTCCCTTGTGACAGCACGCCTGGTCGATTCACGTTGTCTGGGTTTTCCGCTAACCAGACTTCTTCGGCATCAAAGTCAAAACTAATTACGAACGCACTGGTTTTACCAGCAGGTAATTCAAGCATGGCTCTATCCTGCCCGTATCACTATCGTGCCCACAGCTTTATCGTGTAGACCGCGACCATCTCGGTCCCAAATCAGCGCCGGTACCACTAAACAAAGCAATGCAGTTCTGGCCAGAACTTTCAAGAAACTAACCGATCTAGGACTTATTGAAATTAGACGAATGCCAACAATTTTGTAGCCAAACGACGCTCCAGTTGAAGCTGTCAGCAAGAAGACCTCAAGTGCAAAAACACCTAGCGTGGCTGCGCCAAAATCGCCGGAACCATAAACCAAATCAACAAACAATAAATGTGTGACCAAAATGGCCGCGAACCAATCGATGGTTAGCCCAAAGATTCGGCGGCCCATTCGAGCTACAGATCCGATGCCTTGTTGCGGTAGTCCAAATCGCTGCCCCGGATATCCAAAGTCGATGCCTTGATCTTCTAATGCTGCCTTTGGCCCCGAAAGCCAGGATCCGATATCGCGTCTATCCACGCTTTAACTCTAAGTCCAGGTGGATTTTGGCGCTCGTGGGGCGGGCTGTAACAATGCCGAAACACTTGGGACACGGCTTTGAAACTCAAGCCCGTTAAGTTGAACCCATACCCCAGAGAAACCTCTGGTGGTTGAGGCGACAACTACATGGAGGATCAATGTCCAACCTGGGACTAAAAACCCCCGAAGATGCACTTAAGTACATCAAGGACAACAATATTCGTTTTCTAGACGTCAGATTCTGTGATCTACCTGGCGTAATGCAACACTTCAACGTTCCAGTGGAATCAGTTGACGCGGATTTCTTCGCCGGTGGCCAGATGTTTGATGGCTCATCGATTCGCGGCTTCCAGTCCATTCACGAATCAGATCTAAAGTTACTAGCTGATGTGACTACTGCCTTCGTTGATCCATTCCGTAAGGAAAAGACTCTGGTCATGAACTTCTCAGTTCACGATCCATTCTCAGATGAACCATATGCTCGCGATCCCCGAAATGTTGCGGCTAAAGCTGAGGCTTACTTAGCTTCCACTGGCATCGCTGATACTGCGTTCTTTGCCCCAGAAGCAGAGTTCTTTGTATTCGATTCTGCTCGATTCAAAACCAGCACAAACGAATCTAGCTACCACGTAGATTCGATTGAAGGTGCGTGGAACTCAGGTAATGAGTACAACGCCGATGGTTCAGATAACCGTGGCTACAAGACTCGCATTAAGGGTGGTTACTTCCCAGTTTCTCCAACTGATCAAATGGCTGACTTACGCGATCAGATGGTTGTTCGGCTTGCCGAGGTTGGATTGCTTGTTGAGCGCTCCCACCATGAAGTTGGAACTGCTGGACAAATGGAAATCAATTACCGCTTTAACACATTGTTAAAAGCTGCTGATGAAGTAATGCTTTTCAAGTACGTGATTCGTAATACCGCTTGGGAAGGTGGCAAGACTGCAACTTTCATGCCTAAGCCACTTTTTGGTGATAATGGTTCAGGTATGCACGTGCATCAGTCACTTTGGACCAAGGGTTCACCTTTGTTCTACGACGAGCGCGGGTACGGTGGGCTATCAGATCTTGCGCGTTGGTACATCGGTGGAATTTTGAAGCATGCGCCGTCACTCTTGGCCTTCACTAACCCAACTGTTAACTCGTATCACCGGTTAGTTCCTGGTTACGAAGCACCAGTTAACTTGGTTTACTCACAGCGCAACCGCTCGGCTTGCTTGCGAATTCCAGTTACCGGAAGTAACCCGAAAGCTAAGCGCATTGAGTTCCGTTGTCCTGATCCGTCAAGCAACCCATACTTGGCGTTTGCTGCCATGTTGATGGCTGGTCTTGATGGCATCAAGAACAAGATCGAACCACACGCTCCAGTAGACAAAGACCTATACGAATTGCCGCCAGAAGAAGCTGCAGATATTCCACAAGTTCCATCATCTTTGCCAGAGGTGCTTGAGGCCCTTGAAGCTGATCATGATTACTTGCTTGAAGGTGGCGTATTCACCAAGGATCTAATCGAAACCTGGATTCACTACAAGCGAACCGCAGAAATTGATTACGTTCGGCTACGTCCACATCCAGCTGAATTCGAGCTCTACTACGACATGTAAAGCCATGTTGTAAAAAGCACCTGCAGCCTTTGGCTGTAGGTGCTTTTTACTGCCCGCGTGCTGCTCCCAGAATTTGACTTCAATAGAGTCAATCCATGACTTTGGCTCAGCCTGGCTCCTGGCGCTCCCCAATTACTCCAGAGATGTTGACCGAATCTGGAGTTACCTTCGGATACACCCAAACTTTCGATGGTGAACTGTATTGGGATGAGTTGCGACCGACAGAAAACGGTCGAAATGTTGTAGTTAGTAAAACTGGCGGAGACTTACTGCCACCACCTTGGAGTGCTTCCACTCGGGTGCACGAAATGGGTGGCCTGAGTTGGCTAGTTTGCACCTGGCAAAAGGTGACTGGTGTTTTATTCGCCGAGAAAACCGATCAGCGTATCTATTGGTTGGCACCCGGTGCGGGACCAGTTCCAATTACGCCGGAAAGCCCGACCGGCACACTTGCCAGGTATTGCGACTTTTTGATTCGAGATTCTGAAATTTGGTGCATCCGAGAAATTACTCGTGGTCATGAAACCAGCAGAGATTTGATTGCAATTAACCCAGTGGGTGAAATTAGAACACTGGATGCGAATTCTCATTTCTATGCACACTTAGTGCTGTCACCAGATCAAAACTCATTGGCTTGGATTAGCTGGGAACATCCGCAAATGTCGTGGGATGGAACCGAACTTCGAGTCGCAAAAATCTCAAGTAACGGTGAATTAGCAACCAGCGAAGCTCGGGCGGGCTCGACATCGGAAGCTGTCAATAGTCCAGTCTGGGCAAATAATGAAACGTTGTTTTACTTAAGTGATAAATCTGGTTTTTGGAATATCTGGGAAACATCAGGCCTGGGCTCTAATCGTCAAGTTGTTAGTGAATCTGCGGAATGGTCAAAGCCGATGTGGCAAGTAGGCATGAATCTGCTGCGCATACTTCCTGATGGCAAACTTGTTGGTATTCACGGTTCCCCTGCCGCGGAGAAAGTTGCAGTAGTTGATCCAACTACTGGCGCAGTTACCGATTGTAAATCAGAGTTGTCTAACTTCAGCCAAATTAGCGTTCACGATAATCAGATATTTGCAATTGGTGGTGGCGTAAAAGTGCCGGCCGCAATAGTTGAGTTCTCTGCAAGTACCGGCCAGGACGCAGGCACTATTAGTGAGGTGTCTCTGCCTGTTGATGTCAGATATTTTCCAACGGTCCGTAATGTTTCATTTCCAAGCAAAGCTGGCCGAACTGTTCACGCATTTATTTCAGAAGCCACAAATCCAGATTTTGAAAGTAGTGAAAAGCCACCAGTAATAATTACGGCGCATGGTGGACCTACTGCAAACACCACTGGAGTTGCCGCGATTAAGCGAGCCTTCGTAACGTCTCGTGGGTTTACGGTGGTTGACGTGGATTATGGTGGCTCCACCGGCTACGGCAGGGATTATCGCGAAGTACTTAAAGGCCAGTGGGGCATCGTTGATACTGAAGACATCTTGGCGGTTGTGGCCGGGTTAATCGAAAGTGGCATCGCAGACCCGAACCAGATTCTGATTCGTGGCGGTAGTGCAGGTGGCTTTGTAGTACTTAATGGCCTAGTACATAGCAATGTTTTTGCTGCTGGCGCTAATTACTACGGCGTTGCCGAGCTCACGATGTTGGCACAAGATACTCATGACTTCGAATCAAGGTACTTAGATTCATTAGTAGGGGCGTATCCGCAAGAGCGCGATTTATACATTGAGCGCTCTCCCCTAACCTACGCAGATAACTTAACTTCGCCCTTAATAATCTTTCAAGGCGCAGATGATCCAATAGTTCCACCATCGCAATCGCAAGCATTTCGAGATGCTTGCATCAAGAATGGCATTAAACATAAGTACTTTGAATTTCCTGGCGAAAGCCATGGATTTAGGAAAAGTGAAACCATTATGACTTGTGCTATCGAAGAACTTAAGTTCTATGGTGAAGTTCTAGGATTTACGCCAGATCTATAACTAACTGACTAAACTCGCGTTACTGACTTCAACTACTCGCAGAGGAGAAAGAAATGATCGTTACCTATAAAGAGGACTTAATTGGTGGTCCCCGGCACCGCAAAGTTTCTACTGGAACCAGTCTACGAATGCTAACTCGCGAAGATGGTGTTGGATTTTCCTTCCATGACACCGAACTTGAGGCCGGCACAACTACAACTTTGCAATACAAGAATCACATTGAAGCAAATTACATTATTGACGGCACCGGTGAGCTCGAAAACTTAGAAACTGGCGAGAAATTTGAAGTGCGCCCTGGCATGACTTACACCCTCGATAAGCACGATCGCCATCAAATGCGCTCGCATACAAAACTGCGAATTATTTGTGTATTTACCCCATCCCTAGTTGGCACTGAAGTGCACGACGAAGATGGCTCTTACCCACTGCTTTAGTAGCGAGACTCCGAAGGCTTAGGTAAGGCTGCAATATCTGCCAAGTCTTGGGTGGTCAAAACAATTTCAACTGCTGCGGCATTTTCTTCCAACCACTTACGACGCTTAGTTCCTGGAATTGGAACTATGTTCTCGCCCTGTGCCAAAACCCAAGCCAAAGCAATTTGCGCAGATGATGCATCATGGCGCGCTGCTACTGCGGCAATGCCATCGATGATTTTCTGATTTTCGGCAATTGCTTCTGCCGTAAACCTTGGGTTAGCGCTGCGGAAATCACCTTCTGCAATTGAATCCGCGGTAACTGTTCCAGTTAGAAAGCCACGTCCCAATGGCGAGAATGGCAAAAAGCCAATATTGTTTTCGGCGCAATACGCAATCACGCCATTTTTCACATGTTCATCAGTCCAAATCGAAAACTCGCTTTGCACGCTGGTAACCGGATGAATTGCGTGGCACTTCGCCGTTTCCTCAACAGTTGTTTCAGATAGTCCGATGTAACGAACTTTTCCTTGCTCGACTAAACCGGCAAGTGCTCCCCAGGTTTCCTCAATTGGAACTTCAGGATCAACTCGATGGAGCTGATACAAATCGATGTAATCTGTGCCCAGCCGACCTAAGGAATCCTCGCAAGCCTGTCGAACATATTCAGGCTTACCGTTCTTGCCGTAAGAAGTCATGTTTATCGGAGTTAGGCCACACTTCGATGCAATGATGGCCTGGTCGCGCAACCCATCCTTGACTAGGTATTCACCCAAGATTTCTTCATTTGTCCATGGACCATAAACATCTGCAGTATCAAAAAGCGTGATACCCAGCTCTAGCGTGCGATGAATGGTTGCACGTATCTCTGCTTTATCTGCATCAGCGACGTTGTATCCCCACGACATTGGCATACAGCCAAGTCCGATGGCACTTACTTCAAGGTCACGTAGCTTGCGAGTTGGCATGGAATTTGTCATGACTCAAATCCTAGTGCTGGAAAACCTTATGGCTAATTCGTGGACTAAAAGATTAAGTCGTAGCGACGAAATACTTCATCCTGTTTCCAGCCACGGCTTTCATACAGTGCTTGGGCCGCAGTGTTGTCATGGGCTGTCCGCAAGAAGATTCGCGTAGCCCCAGCCTCTCGAGCTGCAGCTTCGGCCGCGTCCATTAGCAAGTGGGCAATGCCTTGGCCCCGGCTAGTTTCGGCCACATAAAGATCATTTAGTAACCAAACTGCACTTAGCGAAACCGTTGAAAACGTCGGATAGATCATGGTGAAGCCAACTGGATTGCCATCAGTGCGAGCAATGAACACAACTGCTTCGTCATTTGTAAGACGCTCCGTTAAGAATTTTGCAGTATTTGGACTTTCTGACTGCTTATAAAAATCTCGGTATTTCTCAACTAGCGGATGTAGCTCGGCTAAATCAGAAATTGAAGCTCTAGTGATGTCTGTCATGCTTTTGATTCTAGTGAAGTGGGTTTTACCCCACATGCACCACAGCATCGTTTGCACCCAGGGTGTCTTTGTCAGCATTAATCATGAATACCCAAATCACAGCACCCAAAATCATAAATCCAGCACTCCAGGTAAATGCAGTGGTGAATCCTTCAGTGAGACCAAAGGCAGCCGCACCAGCATTTGCCGGATTTGTTGGATCAATCATGTTGTCCACAAAATAATTTGTAGTCGCAGTAACTGCAATTGTGTTCAAGAATGCAGTTCCAAGTGCGCCACCAATTTGTTGGGCAGTGTTAAGAACTGCAGATGCGACGCCAGCATCATGGTTATCCACTCCAAATAATGCAGTAGCTGAGATTGGTACGAATACCAAACCCATACCAAGACTTAGCACCATTAGCGCTGGCAAGATGTGGCTCACATAGGTACTCGATGGTTCCAGGCGAGTTAATAACAGCATGCCGGCAGTAGCCATAACTAATCCAGTGAAAGAAACGTACCTAGGTCCGAATCTCGGTAACGCCTGAGATGCAATACCGGCACTGATACCTACGCCTACTGAGAATGGCAAGAACAGTAACCCAGCCTTCACTGGTGAATATTGCAAAATGCCTTGGAAGAAGTAAGCCAAGAATAAAAACATTCCAAACAGGCCGGCTCCGACGATAAACGAAGTTAAGTAACTTGCGCCACGGTTGCGGTTAAGCAAGATCTTCATTGGTAGCAATGGATGACTAGTGCGACTTTCGATAACAAAGAAAGCAACCAACAACACAATGGATCCTGCAAACCACTTCAGGGTGGCCGGATCACTCCAGCCAAGTTTGCCAACTTGAGTTATGCCATAAACCAACGAAACTAAACCAAGACTTGAAGTGATTGCGCCAGGAAAATCGTATCTAGTGTCGCCAGTTGCTTTACTTTCATGAACGTTTGGAATTGCAAGAAAGAATGCAGCAACTGCAATTGGCACGTTGACAAGCAAGCACCAGCGCCACGATGCATATTCAGTTAATACGCCACCGAGAATCAATCCGATTGCGGCGCCGCCTGCAGAAAGTCCACCGTAGACTCCAAATGCTTTAGCGCGCTCTTTTGAATCCGAAAAAGTTGTAGTTATCAAAGATAAAGCTGCCGGAGCTAGCAATGCTGCAAAGGCGCCTTGTAGCGCACGCGAAGCAAATAGCATTTCCTGATTTTGCGCGATACCACCGACGGCTGAAGCACCTGCAAAGCCAAGGAGGCCTGTCATAAATGCACGTTTACGTCCCCAGAAATCTGCAATACGTCCACCTAGCAGTAACAATCCGCCAAATGCCAAGGTGTAACCCGTAACTACCCACTGCCGGTTTGCGTCCGTAATTCCTAAGTCTGCTTGCAATGATGGCAATGCAATGTTCACAATTGAAGCGTCCAAGACCACCATCAACTGAGCAATGGCGATAACCATTAATGCACGCCAGCGATTTGGATCCAGTTGATTTGAAATTTGGGCAGGGCTTACGTTGGACATTGGTCTCCTGGTGGATACTTACAAAACTTTCTCGACTCCCCACTCTTCCACATCCAAGCAACATCTGGCTTCAATTACGCGCCAGGCGTAGGGACATCCATAAACTAGCTAGTCCCGTTCGAGATAGTCTGGAGTTATGCGCACCTATCTGGAATTCCTCAAAATCCCAGGCGTAAAGCGACTGGTCGTAAGCGCATTACCTGGCCGACTTTCCTACGCCATGATTGCGCTGTCTACTTTTTTCTTTGTTCAAGATGTAACTGGATCCATTACTCTGGCTGGCATTGCAACGGGCGTAGAAACAATTACCTCGTCATTGACGGCTGGATTTCGCGGGAACTTAATAGACAAGCTAGGTCAAACTAAACCTTTGAGTTTCTTTGTGCCGACTTGGGTTGCGCTAGTAATTTTGCTAAGTACCGTTTCAACGCCAGCTGCAATAGTCGCGATCTCTGGACTTATTGGCTTGGCATCACCGCCAGTTAACTTGTCTACCCGGCCGCTATGGCGAGTCTTGGTTGGCGCCGAGAATTTGCGAACTGCCTACGCACTTGATACGACAGTTTCTAGTTCCACTGTCGTGGCTGGTCCGGTGATAGCAACTGCGGTAGCAATTCCATTTGGTGGCAATGTTGCCCTTCTTGTTACCGCAGCACTCATGGCAATCGGCGGAATTGCTGTAATTCAAATGCCGGCATCTCGAAATTGGAAACCAGAGCAGCAGCAAGGAAATGCCATGCTGCTCTTACGCAATCGCAAATTTCAAATTCTTGCGGTTGAAGGAATGGTGTTTGGACTTGCGTGGGGCATTCTGGAAATTTCTATCCCGGCATTTTCTACGCTGCAAGGAACTCCAGGTCTATCTGCTCCACTACTTGCCACCTTGGCTGGCGCCAGCATTATTGGTGGCTTGCTAATCGGTAGCAGAAAATCTCTCACCACTCCGTTGCAAGGTTTTAAGTGGGCAAGCTTGGGAGCTTCGGTTGCCGCATTACCACTGGCCTTAACATCGCCAGGTTGGTCGATGGCAATTGTCTTAGGACTACTTGGTCTTGGCATGGGATTTGCTCAGGTGTATCACTGGGAAGTGTTGGAGGCAGTGCGCCCACAAGGAACTGCAACCTCAGCCCAAGCTTGGCTTTGGGCAGTTGAAGGCTCAACGCTTGCTGTCGGTACCGCATTAGGTGGGTATCTCGTTGAGTATGTGAGTCCGCAGGTCGCTCTCGCTTGCGTATCAACGGGCCTGGCAATTGCCTGTATTTACGTTTGGCAATATGCTGCAGAGCGATTGCCGGAAGCAAATAAGGCACTATCGGATTCTCAAATGGCTGAAGTATTGGCTGACCTAGAATCCCCCGCCGAATGACAAATTACCCTAAATGTCCAAATTTTTGGGTTACTGGCCAGTAAGTATTTTACTTAGCAAAAAATTTACAAACTCTGATTAAGTTGCGCCTACAGATTAACGCCACGCTCCCATAGAGCGAGTAACATAAAAGTGAGTGATACTTAGTAGGTACTCAAATAACTAGGGAATGAAAAGAGCAAAACGTCAATGGTAAAGGCAGCGCAAAGCACAATGGCAAACAAAACTGGTCTTGAATGGTTGCGTGCTCGGATGGAAAAACTTGGCTACAACTCACTAGAGGAAGTCGCCCAAGAAATACAAATGAACCGCGGAAACTTGTACCGCTATTTTTCACTTGAGACTCGACCAAGTGTTGCCTTACTACCAGATTTGTGTCGCGTTTTAAAGGCATCGCCTGCGGACATTTTAAAAGCTTTGGAAATTTTAGGGCCGAACGATCGCATTTGATCCGTAGATTGCTTCTGGATCTATCGTTGTAATAATTTCATCAGTTTTCATACTTCTGATGAAGATTCGTGCCGGAGCAGTATTAGCTTCCAAAAGGTTTTGTAATGCCACTTCTACAGCATGAATCAGTTCGGCTCGACAGAACTCCAATCCGTGTGCAATGTTTTCACTAGCGCTGATGGTTAGGCGCACTCGCGGACCATCGAGCAACTCTACTCGTGGTGTTACGACTTCATCAGATAGTGCTAACTCAAGCATGTAAACCTAACCGTTCTATTCGTGAATTTCATAACAAAGGCGACATATTTACATATGTCGCCTTTAAACATCATAACAAACATGCCTGCAAGCATTAAAACTTGCTACTGCGTGTGTTCGACTTTGTTTTGAAATTCAAACGCTAGTCCCTAACCTAAAACAAGTGCCTGACAGTTTCTCTATGAGATGCCCCCCCCCAGAAATTCCATAAGAATCCAATGTTTTTATCCCTGAAGAATCCAAATTTTGGTTGTTTGTTATGCAAGTAGAGTTGAAATGTGTCAACGCCGAATGTGTCCGGGGAAACCCAGCACCATCCAGTACGAAATCAGATTCGTGGCGTTGGCTACTTTTCGAGAATCGGTCCAGGCATTGTTACCGGCGCAGCTGATGATGATCCCTCAGGAATCGGTACTTACTCCCAAACTGGCGCGCAATTTGGTTATCGCTTGCTTTGGGCTGCCCCAGTGCTCCTGCCCTTCGCATTTGCAATTCAGGAAACCTGTGCTCGCCTGGCATTAGTTTCTGGTCAAGGTCTTGCCCGGGTAATCAAGCGCAGAATGCCAAATTGGGTTCTTTACTTAACGGTATTTTTGGTTGCGCTGGCAAATACCGTAAATATTGCAGCGGATTTAAGTTCGATGGCTGCCGTTACCTTGATGTTCGTTCACATTCCACAACTTGTTGCAGTGCTGATTATTGCCCTAGCCGTCGGTATCGCCGAGATATTCATTCCGTATCACCAATATGCTCGGGTGTTGCGCTGGTTGTGCCTTTCCTTGATTAGTTATGTGGCAGTTTTGGCAGTTGCCAATGTCGATTGGCCCAGTGCCGTGATAGGACTCACACACATTAGCTTTGCGTGGAATCGCATTGACATTGCGGCCATAATCGCGATCGCTGGAACTACGATTTCGCCGTATCTATTCTTTTGGCAAGCCGCTGAAGAAATCGAAGAAACCGGCGCCGCTCCCGATACTTCGCAATCTCACATCAAGGCAATGCGCGGTGACGTACTTGTTGGAATGTTCTCTGGGGTGTTCGTCATGTTTGCAATCATGACCACCACGGCAGCAACCCTAAATGTGCAGGGAATTACTCAAATTAATTCGCCAGAGCAAGCAGCCCAGGCACTACAACCAATTGCTGGTAACGCAGCTGGAATTCTTTTTGCGCTTGGAATTTTAGGAACAGGATTGCTGGCCGTGCCGGTACTTGCGGGTTCTACGGCCTACGCAGTAAGTGAGGCAATGGGATGGCGCGAGAGCCTGGAGCGCAAACCGAGCCAAGCTAAACAGTTTTATGCAGTGATCGCCGCCTCGATGGTAATTGCCATCGCGCTTAACTTTCTAGGTGTTAACCCAATGCGATCGCTGATTGTTGCAGCACTGTTAAACGGTTTAACTGCGCCGCTGCTAATGGCGATCATTTGGTGGCTAGCACGCGATAAACAACTGCTTGGAGAATGGACTTCGCCTTGGTGGTCAACAGCACTAGTAGGAATAGGCGCAATCCTGATGGCTGCGCTTCCTATCCTTTGGCTATTCGCACCCGCCTAAGAAACTACTTAGAGTCGGTTAGTTTCCAAGCTAGCGGTAATACAGCTCCGGCAGCCACTGCCTTGATCGCATCGCCAATTAGGAATGGAACCACTCCGTTGGCAATTGCCCAAGTGATCGAATTACCAGTTACGTATGCAAGCCATGGTGCACCGAGGGAATAGATAACTAAGCTGCCTGCGACATAAGCCAAAGCAGTAGTTGAAGTTTTAGTTGAAGCACCGGCTGCAGAAATGCGACCGACCACATAAGAGGCAACTACAAAACCAAGTAAGTATCCGCCAGTTGCGCCGATTACTTCTTCGCGGCCACTAGCGCCACCTGCGAGTACTGGTGCACCAGCTACGGCCAAAGTTATGTAGAGCACTTGAGCAAGTACTGCGCGTTCAGCACCTAATGCGGCAGCGCCAGCTAGGACTGCAAAAGTCTGAAGTGTTAGTGGAACTGGAGTAAATGGCAGTGGAATGGAAACCTGTGCTGATAGTGCTGTCAATGCAGTCAGACCGACTACTAGCACTGCATTGCGAACTCTTGACTTTGCTGCCCAAGAATCAACGACTACTCCACTTACAGCTGTTGCACTCATTACATATCCATTCAGTTAGTTCCAGCATCTGTTAAATGCTCTTGAAAATACCCTACCTGAGCCAAATTGCCCCTGCACTTGGGACAGGAAATCGGGCTGGAATAGCCTTACCTAGATAAGGAGTGACCGATGCTGCATTTAGATCAGGCTGAACTGGACCGAATTCTGACTTTTCCAGCTTTGGTGGAAAGTTTACGAAATGCTTTCGCTGGTGATTGGACAACTCCACTACGTCACCATCACGGTATGCCTGGTCTTGATAATGCAGGTGCCGAAATTGAAAACACTTTGCTTTTGATGCCAGCTTGGACAGGGCCGGGTAGTGAAAATTATGTTGGGGTGAAACTAGTTGCGGTATATCCAGGTAACGGACAAGTTGGATTACCAAGCATTCATGGTTTGTACTACTTAATTGATGGCGCTACTGGCGTTCCACTTGCCACTATGGATGGCGCTCGCATGACAGTTTGGCGAACTGCGGCAGCTTCTGCCCTAGCATCTACTTATTTATCTCGACCAGAAAGTTCCACGTTAACCATGATTGGTGCCGGCGCACTTAGTCCATTTATGATCCGAGCCCACATGGCAGTTCGACCAATTCAAGAAGTATTTCTCTGGAATCACAATATTCGCCGCGCTCATGAACTATCCGAACAGCTTCGCAGTGAAGGCCTGCCAGTGACTTCACATCCAGACTTAGTTACTGCAGTTGGTAAGAGCGATATTGTTTCTGCGGCTACGTTAACTACGACGCCATTGATTTTTGGAAAGTGGCTAAAGCCTGGGACACATGTCGACACTGTGGGCGCATTCACACCAAGCATGCGGGAAACCGATGATGAGCTAGTTAAATTGGCTTCGATCTTCTGCGATACCCGCACTGGCGCCTTAAAAGAAGGTGGCGATTTAGCCATCCCAATTTCCCAAGGTGTGATTTCACCTGATGACGTAGTGGCTGATTTACATGATTTAACTCGGGGAACCCACGCAGGTCGAACATCTAGCGACGAAATTACTTACTTCAAATCAGTTGGAACTGCGCTAGAAGATTTAGCCGGCGCAATTACCGTTTGGCAGAGTCGCTAACTAGTTTCGAGTTCGCCGTAGAACTCGCGTTTAATTACTGCGCGCGCTCGACGAGTAGCTTTGCGGTATTCATCCGTTAATTGTTGTCCACCTCGCACGCCATAACCCAGCAAATGTGCAACTCGAGCAAGTTCTACTAAATCAGTAGGGACCATGTCGTTGGCGCGACCGCGAACCAACATAGTGGCGTTACGAACTCGCATTACCAATTTCCAAGCAGATTCCAGAACGACCAAGTCTGCTTGTGAAACTAATTCAGCCTTGGCCTCACCTCGTAGCGCCGACATAGTTTCAGTGATGGCGATTTCTGGATTCTGATACCCGTGTTCTAGTTGCAGAATTTGAACCAACCATTCCACGTCAGACAATCCCCCAGGCCCAAGTTTGGTGTGCAAACTTGGATCGACTCCGCGCGGCAAGCGCTCTGACTCCATACGTGCCTTCAGGCGACGGATCTCGCGCAATTCAAGTTCTGGTAATCCATCGGGTTTGAACCGAATTGGATCAATGAGTGCTGTGAATTGGTTACCAAGCTCAGCGTCTCCTGCAATGAACTTTGCGCGCAATAGTGCTTGCACTTCCCAGCCAGATGACCAGTTCTGGTAGTAGGCAGCAAATGAACTTAAGCTGCGCACAAGCGGTCCACTTTTACCTTCTGGCCGTAAATCCGCATCAATGGCAAGCTCTGGGTCTGTACTTGAAGTCATCAACAAAGTTCGCAATTCATTTGCAATGCCATGTGCGAGCTGAGCGCTTTGTTCTGGGTCTTTTGTATCCCCATAGACAAACATCACATCAGCGTCGCTGCCGTAACTTAGTTCGCCACCGCCATATCGACCCATGGCTATCAAGGCAAATTTTGGAGCGTTTGGAGTTTGCGCAATTAGCGCCGAAACCGTCCCTGAAATTGTTGCTGTCGTTATTGCAGTTAGTGAATTTCCAACGGCTTCAATATCAATTAGCCCGAGTACGTCAGCGGCGCTAACTCGAAACAGTTCTCGGCGCCGCATCGCGCGCAAAGCCAATACCGCATCCGATGCATTGTCATATCTGGCAGCCGTGGCTTGCGCTTCTTCCATTAGCTCTGAGGCAGTGCGTGGCTGCAACGATTCCTCGTCAGCCAACAAATTAACGGCATCAGGTGAACGAAGGAGTAAATCAGTGGCATAACGACTAGATCCCAAGATGATGGCTAATCTTTGCGCAGTTGCTGATTCATCGCGCAGCAGTCTTAAATACCAAGGTGTTGTTCCTAGGGCTTCGCTAACTCGGCGAAAACCAAATAGCCCAGCATCAGGATCAGGAGTGCTTGCAAACCAATCAAGCATCACAGGCAATAGTGCGCGTTGAATAACCGCGCGTCGCGTTACCCCTGAAGTTAGCGACTCCAAGTGACGCAATGCGCCATCTGGATCTGCATAACCAAGTGCCTTTAACCGACTTACCGCATCTTCGGATGAAAGCTTGGCGTCACTGCTGTCTAGCCTGGCTACTGCCTGTAGCAGCGGTCGATAGAAAAGCTTTTCGTGGATTCGACGAACTTCCCGTGCTTGCTTTTTCCATTCTTTAACTAATTCATCGATTGGATCTAAGGCAAAGCCCATCGATCGTCCAAGTCGACGCTGCGCAATTTCTTCAGTCGGCATAATGTGAGTTCGACGCATTCGGTGCACTTGAATTCGATGCTCTAACGTTCGCAAGAATCGATACGCAGCATCTAGGGCCGCAGCATCTTCGCGCCCGACATAACCCCAGGTAGCTAACTGTTCCAGAGCTAACAAAGTATTTGGGTTGCGCACCATTTCATCACTACGGCCGTGCACCATCTGGAGTAGCTGCACCGCGAATTCAACATCCCGCAGTCCCCCTCGACCCAGTTTTAGTTCGCGATCTGCTTCTTTGGCTGGAAGTAAGTCGGTAACCCTTTCCCGCATAGCTTGCACGTCGCCCACAAAGTTAGGTCTGCTGGATGCTTGCCAGATCAATGGCGAAACCGCAGCGACAAACCGGTTTCCCAATTCACTGTCACCTGCCATTGACCGTGCCTTCAATAGCGCCTGGTACTCCCAGGTTTGTGCCCACCGATCGTAGTAATCCAAATAACTCGCAAGCGTTCGAACTAACGCACCAGACTTACCCTCTGGCCGTAATGCGGCATCAACATCCCAGATTGTTCCCTGCGGTGTGGCAGCCGAACAGGCTTGAATTATCGCTTTGGCTAGTTCTGTGCCAACTGATATTGCCTGGGCTTCAGTGGCACTGCCTGCCGGCTCTACCACGAACATCACGTCTACGTCGCTGACATAGTTAAGCTCGCGTGCACCACACTTTCCCATTGCGATGACCGAAAGCTTTACTAATTCCTGATCCTTAGTATGTTCGCGCGCGATCACCAAGGCACTTGCGACAACTGCGTCTGCTAAATCGCTCAGTGCTTGGGCGATACCCGGCAAAATCTGCACACTTTCATTTCCGCGTACCAAGTCAACAGCGGCAATGGCACAAACTTGGCGCCGATAGCCAAGGCGCAATTCAGTTAAGGCGTTATCCCAATCCAACCCAGTGACCGAGCGAATCAAATCTTTTTGCATTTGGCTAGCAGTTGGAACATTTTCAGCGGCTAATACATAACCAATGTGCGAAGTGTTTTGCTCTAAGTGAGTCGCAAGTGCTGTGGAGGCGCCAGTCAAGCAAGCCAGCACATTCCAATCTGCATCAGACCAAGATTGAAAGTCCACGGATCCGGAATTAACAATGGCTTCTAACGAAACAAGTGCGCCGTCTGGGTCTGCTGAGTCCTTTATGAACTCCAATTTCGAATCCAGGACTGGACACGTTTCCAGCACGGCCTGGCAAGAATTAGTGTCCGCAAAGCCCATGCGAGCTAATCGGGCTAGTTGGGTCGAACCTCGTGAACTAGTCACAGCGAGTTAGCCTGTTGATCCTTAACAAGATGGGCCCACGCTTGAAATGCTGGTTTCCACGTAGCAATTAATTCAGCTTCGGCATTTGCAACCTGTACACATGCTTGTTCAATAGTGTGATCAATTTTTGCTAACTCGTCATCAGTTGCTGCCCAACTGGAAAATATCTCGGAATCAATCTCTGGATGAAACTGCACACCGTAAACATTTTTGCCAATTCGAAACGCCTGCACTGGGCACACATCATTGCCAGCCAAAACCACAGCGTCATCGGGCAAATCGGTTATGTAATCTTTGTGCCATTCCGCAGCAATGACGTCTTTGCCGGCTAAATGCCCAAAGACGGCGTCATCACTGGCGCTTTGTGAAACTCGAAATGTAGCAACGCCAATTTCTGGAACTGGTGTTGGTCCAACTATGCCGTCGACTGCAGTTGCTAAAACTTGACCACCCAGACAAATTCCAAAAAACGGAACGTCGTGGGCAATTACATCTTTCATTAAGGACCGGGCATCAGTTAGCCAAGGAAACTCAATATCGTCATTCGCGCCCATGTAGCCGCCCATTGCAATGGCGCCGGAAATGTGAGCTGGTAACGAAGCAGGGACTGATTCGCCACGATAAGCATGTATCACTTCGATATCAACGCCAACTTCGGCAATCCAATCGCCTACTAACGCAACAGGATCGTCAATTTCGTTTTGTACTACTAAAACAATGGGCTTCATTTACAGCACCGGTAAGTATTTATCGAGTTCATATGTCGTCACCTGTGATCGGTACTCTTCCCATTCAGCACGCTTATTGCGTAAGAAGAAGTCAAACACATGCTCGCCCAAAGTTTCGGCAACTAGCTCGCTTTTTTCCATTACCTTGATGGCATCGCCCAAGGACTGTGGCAGTGGCGCAATACCTAGAGCAGTGCGCTCTGGTTCAGTTAATGACCAGACGTCATCTTCCGAGCCAGGGGGCAATTCATAGCCCTCTTCGATGCCCTTCATGCCGGCAGCCAACATCAAGGCAAACGACAAGTAAGGATTGCAAGCTGAGTCAAGAGAGCGGAATTCAATTCTGGTGGAGTTACCTTTTGTTGGCTTATACATAGGTACTCGAATAAGTGCGGAGCGATTGTTATGTCCCCAGCAAATAAATGATGGGGCTTCCCCGCCGCCACTTAGGCGCTTGTAGGAGTTAACCCATTGATTAGTTACCGCAGTGATCTCTGGCGCATGGCGAAGTAATCCTGCGATGAATTGCCGACCAGTTTTAGAAAGTTGATACTCGGCGCCGGCTTCGTAGAACGCATTTCGATCGCCTTCGAATAGTGACAAGTGAGTATGCATACCCGAACCTGGATACTGCGCAAATGGCTTTGGCATAAATGATGCATATACGCCTTGGGCAAGTGCGACTTCTTTCATGACAACGCGGAAAGTCATGATGTTATCTGCAGTTGTTAAGGCATCTGCGTAACGCAAATCAATTTCTTGTTGACCTGGGGCGCCTTCATGATGACTGAACTCAACCGAAATGCCCATCGACTCGAGCATTGTGATTGCTTGACGACGGAAGTCATAGCCAACACCACTTGGCGAATGATCGAAGTAACCAACTTCATCCACGGGTACTGGTTGGGCACCTTTTTCCGGCTGATTCTTAAATAAGAAGAATTCGATTTCTGGATGGGTATAAAACGTAAAACCTTTGTCGGCGGCCTTACTTAATGCCCGTGTTAACACGTGACGTGGATCAGCCCAGGATGGTGAGCCATCGGGCAATTGAATGTCGCAGAACATTCGCGCCACACTGTTCTCTTCCCCGCGCCAAGGCAAGATCGTGAAAGTTTCTGGATCTGGCTTGGCCAACATGTCTGATTCGTAAACCCGAGCAAAGCCTTCGATGGCCGAGCCATCAAATCCAATGCCCTCGGAGAAGGCGCCTTCTAACTCAGCTGGGGCAATTGCCACAGACTTGAGAGTGCCCAATACGTCGGTGAACCACAGCCGCACGAAGCGAATGTCACGTTCTTCAATGGTGCGTAGTACGAATTCAGTTTGCTTATCCACCCCTCCATGATGAAGCCTTTGCGTTACGGCAGTGTTACAGCCAACTGCTGTCTGCATTTATGCTGTATCCGTGCCCCAAATTCGCTTGGCGTTAGCGCAAATAAACCCAGTTGTGGGCGATCTGCGTGGCAATGTGGCCAAATGCCTCCAAGCCGTTAAATCTGCTGCCGCTGCGGGCGCCGATGTAGTTGTCCTGCCGGAAATGGTTGTTACTGGGTATCCAGTTGAAGATCTGGCACTACGGCCGTCATTTCAGCTGGCATCACAAACTGCCACGCAAGAGTTTGCGCAATCATTGAAATTAGCCGGGCTGGGAAGTGTTTTAGTTTTCGTGGGTTACCTACGCGGCACCAACGACACTGAGGCAAAAAAACTTGGCGTTCCGCGCGGTGGACCTATGAACTGTGCTGCCGTTATTTATGACGGGGCTATTCATGCCAGCTATGCCAAACATCACTTGCCGAACTACGGCGTATTCGATGAATACCGATATTTTGTGCCTGGAAACAGTTCAGTTTTAGTGCGGGCATTTGGTGTTGATATTGCAGTCGCTATTTGTGAGGACTTATGGCAAGACGGCGGTCCTGTGGCTCAAGTAAAGCGCAATGGTGCTGGCCTATTGGTAGTGCTCAATGGATCACCGTACGAACGCGATAAAGATGACGTACGCCTGGAATTAGTAAGTCGCCGAGCTAAAGAAGCTGATGCCACATTGGCATACGTAAATATGGTGGGCGGCCAAGATGAATTGGTCTTTGAAGGCGACTCAATAATTGTTTCCAAAACTGGCGAAGTTTTGATGCGGGCTGCTCAGTTTGAATCTGACATGTTGATAGCTGACCTTCAGTTGCCATCAGCTGGCGAAACTACAATTCTGGCAAACGGAGAATCCGTGGTTATCTTGGCGGATTCAGTGGTGCATGATCATTCCGCAGACATACATCGGGAACAAAAGGCTCGGCTAGATCCAAACGCTGAAGTTTATGCAGCACTAGTTACTGCGTTACATGATTACGTTTTTAAGAATGGCTTCAAGTCCGTGGCCTTGGGTCTTTCGGGTGGAATTGATTCAGCTTTGGTGGCAGCGATTGCAGCTGATGCCATTGGCGCGCAAAACGTGCATGGTGTGGCAATGCCATCAAAGTATTCCTCTGATCATTCACTTTCTGATGCGAAGGATTCCGCTGTTCGCATTGGCCTAAATTTCCGTACTGTTCCAATCGAACCAATGGTCGCTGCCTACCTTAATAACCTCGACCTCTCTGGATTAGCAGAGGAAAACTTGCAAGCCCGAGTGCGCGGCATGATTTTGATGGGGCTATCAAATCAAGAAGGTCATTTAGTTTTGGCCACTGGAAACAAGAGCGAACTTTCGGTCGGGTACTCCACTATTTATGGTGATGCAGTTGGTGGCTTCGCTCCCCTAATGGATGTGCCAAAAGTTGATGTTTGGGCGCTAGCTAATTGGCGCAATGAGCAAGCCAAAATAAAGGGTGAAGTAGCGCCAATCCCGGAGTCGAGTATTTCAAAGCCGCCTAGTGCAGAACTGCGCCCTGGCCAGCAAGATTCAGATTCCTTGCCAGACTACGAAGAATTAGATGCAATCTTGGCGAGGTACGTCGAGCAAGACCAAAGCGCAGAACAAATAATTGCAGCTGGTTTTGCCGCCGACACAGTTCATCGGATCTTGTCGCTAACGGATCGCGCAGAATACAAACGCCGCCAATACCCACCTGGCCCCAAAGTTTCAGGCAAAGCCTTCGGCAAAGACCGCAGAATGCCACTCACGAATAAGTGGGCTGAATAGCCCGGTTATTCGTGAGGATAAACACCGCCCAGTACTTGGGCTGAATAGCGCGGCTATTGGTGTTTGGCGCAAAGTAGCCTGCTAACCACAATTCCTGCAACAATAGAGACACAGATCCGGGGACTGCCATCGCGCAGCCTCGAGAGTGGAGCACCAAATGTCGAATGAGCCTTTGTATGGCGGAAAACAATCACGTCGGATAACAACTAGCGACTTACTCGATGCCAAGGCACGTGGCGAGAAGTGGCCAATGATTACTTCCTACGATGCGTTGAGCGCTGGAATCTTTGATGAAGCCGGTATCCCTGTTTTATTGGTAGGCGATTCTGCCGCCATGGTGGTTTACGGTTATGACTCCACAATCCCCGTAACTACGGATGACCTGTTGCCGTTAGTTGCTGCCGTTGAACGTGGAAGTAAGCGGGCCATGGTTCTGGCTGATTTACCATTTGGCTCTTACCAATCCTCGCCAGCTCAGGCCCTAGAAACCAGCGTTCGATTCATGCAAGAAGGCAAAGCTCATGCCGTCAAGATCGAGGGCGGACGTCACATGGTTGATCATGTTGGGCTGCTGACTCAATCCGGTGTTCCCGTGATGGGACACATCGGGTTAACGCCACAATCGGTACATCAAATGGGTGGCTACAAAGTGCAAGGTAGGGGCGATGCTGGCGATCTATTGATTGCTGATGCACATGCCTTAGTTGATGCTGGAGCATTTGCGATCGTGCTCGAAGTTGTGCCGCATGAATTAGCGACTCGACTTACTAATGAAATTTCAGTTCCGATAATTGGCATCGGAGCTGGGCCAGGTACCGATGCGCAAGTAATAGTTTGGCAAGACTTACTGGGTTTGACCGGCGGCAAGCAAGCAAAGTTTGTAAAGCACTACGCGGCAATGCGCGAAACTATGTTGGACGGTGCTAAATCGTGGGCAGATGATGTTGCCAGCGGTGCTTATCCGGACTTGGATCACTCATACATTTAAGTGTGAGGTTGGTTTCGAAAAACTATTCTTAAATCGAATTTGGATTATTTTTTCGGAAACCAAATCGACAAATTTTTTGCGAACTTTTCGTCAGAATTGCGTAAATATCGCAAAATTTAAAAAAATAATTTTTCGGTTGAGCTGCCACAACTTCGAAATATTGTTTTGCAACAAACTTTAAATTACTTAACGCAAAAACACTGCGTAAGATTTATTGAACGCAAAAAACCCGATAACCACGCGGTTTTTTAGAACATTTTCTGTTGTGCGGTTGTGAATATTTTGCAAAATTTCGGCTCAAAATAACTCGATTTTTGGCAACAATTGTCCAATTTTTTCGGTGCGACACGCTGGCAAGATAATTGGCAAAAAACACCCAAAAGTATGTATTTGTCTGCCAACCTAGTTATTAAGAACCTTCGGGAAGTCCGAGGGTCTTACCTCGAGGAGGACCTGTGGCTGCCAAGAAGACCACAGCACGTAAGGCACCTGCTAAGCGCAAGGCTGCTAAGAAGAAGGCTGTAGCTAAGGCTCCAGCGAAGAAGGCTGCTAAGCGTAAGCCAGCTGCCAAGAAGGCTGCCAAGCGCAAGCCAGCCAAGAAGAAGGCTGCTGCGAAGAAGGCACCTGCTAAGAAGAAGGCTGCCAAGCGCAAGCCAGCTAAGAAGAAGGCTGCTGCTAAGGCACCTGCGAAGAAGAAGGCTGCCAAGCGCAAGCCAGCTAAGAAAGCTGCTGCGAAGAAGGCTCCTGCTAAGCGCAAGGCTGCAAAGCGCAAGCCAGCTGCGAAGAAGAAGTAAATTTCCCCTGCTTCATCAAAAACCCCGTTCCCTTTTGGGAGCGGGGTTTTTGCTTTGCCAACAATTTTTAATTTAACTTTCGAATTTCGCGCTGCGCCTAATCGTCGTCTTGCGCATCCAAATCATCATTGCGCGCACTCATTCGCCGTACCGCAGTATCAGCAAGTTCCTGGGACTCGTAAGGCCCAAGCCGTGATTCATTTGGGCACCCCGGCCCAGCCTCGACTATTTGATGAATTAAGCAAAACCACCACTGCATAGTTTCATTCTGGCACCAAAGACCGATGGCAAATCTAACGGGCTGGGAATTGATGCCAGCAAACTGATTTAGGATGGGACAGTGCCCGCACCTATTGGAACTCTCAAACCAGGCGTTGTATCTCCGATGCGCTCAGTCCCAAACTCAATCCCTCGGCCAGAGTATGTGGGCAAAAAGTCGCCAAAGCGATATCGCGGCAGTGAAGTCCAAAGCCAAGAGACCATCGAAAAAATGCGAATTGCTGGCAGGATCGCAGCCGGTGCGCTAGCTGAGGTTGGCAGAAACGTAGCTCCGGGTATTACAACTGATGAACTTGACCGAATCGGTCACGAATACTTGCTAGACCACAATGCCTACCCGAGCACTTTGGGATACCGCTACTTCCCAAAATCGTTATGCGCGAGCCTAAATGAAGTTATCTGTCATGGCATTCCAGATTCCACCGTGGTTCAGGATGGCGACATCTGCAACATTGACATTACGGCATTCATACATGGAGTCCATGGCGATACCAACGCGACTTTCTTTGCTGGCGATGTTGATGAAGAGTCCAGGTTGCTAGTCGAGCGCACTGCTGAGTCCCTAAAACGAGCCATCGAAGCCGTAAAACCCGGGCGTCCAATTAATGTGATCGGCCGCGTTATTGAGTCCTACGCCAAGCGATTTAACTATGGTGTGGTGCGCGACTTTACTGGACATGGAATTAGCACCACATTTCACTCCGGACTTGTGGTGCCGCACTACGACACCGAGCATTTTGACACCATCATGCAAGTAGGTATGACTTTCACGATTGAACCCATGTTGACTCTGGGAACTTACAACTGGGACATGTGGGATGACGACTGGACTGTAGTTACCAAGGATCGGATGCGGTCGGCGCAATTTGAGCACACGTTGGTCGTAACTGCCGATGGCGCCGAAATCCTGACAAAGGTGTAGTTAAAGATTCAAATACTTGCTTTAGAATAAAGCCATGACGCGCTGGCTAACTAAAGAGCAACAGGTTCACTGGCGATCCTGGTTAACCGCCTCAACAGCGCTTCGGGAACAGCTCAGCGGCGAGCTGCAAGAAGCCCACGGCCTGACAATTACGGACTACGAAATCCTGGTCCGCCTTTCCGAGAGCGAAAATCACGCCATCCGCATGAGTGACTTGGCAGCCAAGACTTTACTGTCTCGCAGTCGACTTTCGCATCAAATCGATCGCATGGAAACTGCTGGACTTGTTACGCGCGAAGTATGCGCCGATGACCGCCGTGGCCAATTGGCAGTGCTTACTAATACAGGCATGAAGGCGCTAGCTGCGGCTGCGCCTCTACACGTCAGCGGTGTACGAAAGCACTTTGTAGATGTATTAACCGATGCGGAATACCAGGCACTTGGAACTGCAGCCAAGAAAATCGCTGATCATCTAGATAGCCTGTAATTCAGAGTTTAAGTTTTGAAAACTAATTTTTCGTTCGACATCCATAGCGACCCTGCCTCGAGTAGTAGCGCCCGCGCTGGCACCATCAATACTCCCCACGGTCCAATTCAAACTCCCGCATTTATTCCAGTTGGAACTAAAGCAACTGTTAAATCGGTGATGCCAGAATCCATGGCTGAACTTGGCGCTCAAGCCTTGCTCGCCAATGCTTACCATCTCTACTTGCAGCCAGGTGCAGACATTGTGGATTCTGCTGGTGGCTTGGGATCGTTTATGAACTGGCCCGGTCCAACTTTTACCGATAGCGGTGGCTTCCAAGTAATGAGCCTTGGAGCGGGTTTTAAGAAAGTCCTTGCCATGGAAACTGACACAGTGCAATCCGATGATGTGATTGCCGAAAACAAAACTCGCTTAGCGCACGTGGATGACGATGGCGTAACTTTTAAATCTCATTTAGATGGCACCCAGCATCGATTTACTCCCGAGTTTTCGATGCAAGTTCAGCACCAACTAGGCGCAGATATTATTTTTGCTTTTGATGAACTAACTACTTTGATGAATACCCGGGAATACCAGGTCATGTCCTTGGAGCGAACTCGACTTTGGGCCCAGCGCTGTATTGCTGAGCACCAGAAACAAACGCTAGAGCGCAGTGACCATCCATACCAAGCGCTATTTGGTGTAATCCAAGGCGCGCAATACGAAGACTTGCGACGCAAGGCTGCAAGCGATTTAGGTGCTATGGAATTCGATGGCTACGGCGTGGGCGGTGCCTTAGATAAAAACGATCTAGGAATGATCGTGGGTTGGGTGACCGAAGAATTACCAATTAACCGGCCACGACATTTACTGGGTATTGGCGAACCCGAAGACTTATTTGTGGGCGTCGAAGCCGGCATAGATACTTTTGATTGCGTTTCCGCATCTCGAGTGGCTCGTAATGCCGCGGTTTACAACAATCAAGGCAGATTTAACATCACAAATGCTAAATTCCGCAGATCTTTTGAGCCACTTGTTGAAGGCTGCCAGTGTTACACCTGCACGCATTACACCCAGGCTTACTTGCATCACTTAGTCCACGCCAAAGAGCTACTAGCCTCTACCCTGCTGACGATTCATAATGAACATTTCATTGTTGGCTTAGTTGCCAAAATGCGCGCAACTTTAATTGCTGGTGACTTCGCTGAATTTAAAACCGAATTTTTGGGTCAGTATCAAGGTCGCGGTAATAGTTAAAGTGCTGGGCCATAAGTTGGCTCATTTGTTTTTACGTAGGCAATCACTCGGTAAGTAATTGGCAGCAACACAACTTCTAGCAAAGTCTTGTAGATGTATCCAACAATTACGTAATTCAAGAAATCTGCGCCCGTAAGAATTCCGTAAAACGCAATGGTGCAGAAAACTACGGTGTCAGCCAGCTCGCCAACAACTGTTGAACCAATTAAGCGAACCCATAGCGCGCTTTCATTAGTTCGAGCCTTGATCTTTACCAAGACATAAGAATTTAGTAATTGACCGATTAGAAAGCCACAAACACTTGCTAATACGATTCTTGGCACAAATCCCAAGATCGCTTCAAATGCACTTTGGTTTTCCCAACCAGGTGCTGAAGGTGACATTTGAATTAACCAAAAAGTCAGCGCTGACAAAATTGCCATGCCAAAACCAATCAGGATAGTTTTGCGCGCGGCCTTAAAGCCATAAACCTCACTGAGAACATCGCCTGTGATGTAAACCAAAGGAAATAAAAATGCGCCGCCATCGAGAATGAGTGGGCCAGCGCTAATCAATTTCACCGCACCAACATTTGAAATGACGAGTAATGCGACAAATACTGCCGAGATCACTGGGTAGTAGCTGGACGTGGTGGCAGCAAATGCTGGGGCTTTTGATTTAGGGATGTTGGTCACTGCCTTATTCAATCACTTCAATAGGCTGTTACCCATGACCTCGGCTAGCGTCGCTCCTGCGCATCCACTGCTAAAGCGAACGCTACAGACACTGGCAAGCGCACAGACTCTCTCTGGCCTGGGTTACTCCAGCACAGTTGCTGCTGGGTCGCTGTTGGTAGCAAGCATCACTAAATCTGAAGCACTTGCCGGACTGGCCCAAACTTTTGGTGTCCTAGGCGCTGCAGCTATGGCCCTGCCGCTAGCGAACTTAACTCGTCGTGGCGGTCGCAGGTTGGCACTTGGTTCTGGTTACCTCATAGGAGCCTCTGGAGCGGTTTTCGCGATCATTGGCGGCACTGCTCGCTTGTTGCCAATCATGCTCCTGGGCACGTTTCTGGTGGGCGCAGCGTCTGCTTCTGGATACCAGGCTCGCTACGCCGCAGTTGATTTAGCTTCGCAAAACAATCGTGCCAAGAGCTTGTCGTTAGTTGTTTGGGCTTCCACGATAGGTTCTGTTATCGGGCCAAACTTAATGGGGCCTTTTGGTCGCATAGCTGACTCAATGGGCCTACCAAAACTAACTGGTCCGTATTTGCTGTCGGCCACAATGCTCAGCATGGGAGCAGCGATCATCTGGTTTCGACTTAAGCCTGATCCATATTTAACAAGTGTTGCAGGACATAGCGAAGAATCATCCAGCAAAGTTAAAGTTCCAGCCAAAGAAGTTTTTGCTCACATTGCATCTAGGCCACTGGCACTACTCGGGCTACTTGCAATTTCAATTGGACATTTGATTATGGTTGCCGTGATGGTTATGACACCAGTACACATGGCTCACGTGGATGTTTCCTTAACCATTATTGGTTTTGTAATCAGCGTACATATCGCAGGCATGTACGCCTTCTCGCCTATCGTTGGCTACTTAACTGACCGTCTAGGCCGACCACAAGTAATTTTCATTGGTGGCCTGATTTTGATTAGCTCGGCGATTATTGCTGGGACCGCACCTGCTAACAATGAGATCCAACTTGGTATCGGATTGTTCCTACTTGGACTTGGTTGGTCTTGCACATTGATCGCCGGTTCAACTTTGCTTTCCGAATCTGTTTCTGATCACTATCGGGCACCCGCGCAAGGTACTTCGGACCTGATCATGAACCTGAGCGCTGCGGTAGGTGGCGCCTTGGCTGGCGTAATCATTGCGGTCCTAAGTTACGGATGGCTATGTGCCCTTGCTGCTATGCCAGTGGTTTATGTAACGCTGTTAGCGGTAAAGCGGATGTCAGACTCAAAAACGATTTCGAGTTGAGTTACAACACGTCCTAGCGGTTATGCTAAATTTAGAAACTCAAGATACGAAGCCTCGTGGATTGATCGCTTATCCGCAGATCTCCAGGAGGCAAGTTGTCAGCCGACACCGCACCCACAATTTCGTTTGAATTTTTCCCAGCAAAAGACGAAGCAGCCGAAGCCAACCTCTGGAATGCTATCGCTGATTTGCAGCAATACCAGCCCGACTTTGTCTCAATGACTTATGGCGCCGGCGGCGGTACGCGCGATCGCACTGTACGTATCGCTTCGGAATTCATTGCGCGAACTGGAGTTCCAGTTATTGGTCACTTAACCTGCGTGGGATCGACTAGAGATGAACTCAAAGAAATTCTTGAGCAGTACAAGTCGGAAGGCTTTCACGGCGTACTTGCTTTGCGCGGAGATCCCGTAGGCGGGCCTACTGCCCCATGGGTAACCACGCCCGGAGGTTTTGATTTTGCTGACCAACTGGTTGCATTAGCTGCAGATGTTGGTGGCTTTTCAATTGGAGTTGCCGCTTTTCCTGACGTGCATCCAGCCTCAGATGGCAATTTTGTGCAAGACGTAAATGTATTGCTCAGGAAAGAAGAATTAGGCGCAACGTTTGCCATCACACAGTTTGTTTTTGATAGTGGTCGTTACGAAGCATTGCGCAATGCCCTAGATCAACGGGGCTCAAAACTTTCAATTTACCCAGGCATCATGCCAGTAACTAGTTACCCACAAATCGTAAAGATGTTGGAACTAAGTGGCGGATACATGCCAAAAGCCACGCGCTTAAGATTTGCTCGATATCAAAATGATGCAGTCAGCTTAAAGAAACTGGGCATCGATGTTGCGGTACAAATTTGCGAAGATGTATTCGCACTCGGCGCCGAGGGCCTGCATTTCTATACGCTTAATAATGCTGGCCCGACTGGCGAGATTATTAAACAGCTTTCAATGCTTTCGCGTTAGCTCGCTAGCCAAGATTTAATTTCATAGCCTGCAGATTTGCAGCGATCGTAAATAGAGGCTGCGCTGGCAACTGCGCCAGGGGTATCCCCATGTATGCAAATAGATTGGGCGTTGACTGAAATTCGAGTGCCATCATTTGCTGCAATCTCGCCACCAACTAACCACTCCAGCACTCGATCAGAAATTTCATCTGCTTCATGTAAGACCGAGTCTGCGACAGTTCGCGGCACTAAAGTTCCGACTGGTAAGTAAGCGCGATCGGCAAAGAATTCGTGCACGATGGTTAGTCCGGCCTTGGTAGCTGCAGACTTAATGATCTCGGTATCAGGCACCAAAATGTGTAACTCTGGATTGATTTCAGCCACGGCATCAATTACTGCAGCAGCCTGTTCTGGGTCATTACCCATTCGGTGATACAAGGCACCGTGTGGCTTTACATACTTCATTTCGGCATTTGCCTGATTGACTACGTCTAGCAAATCGTGAATCTGGTCAAAGGTTAGTTTGCGCAATGAATCGTAATCCATTTCAACGTCAATGCGGCCGAAGTTTTCACGATCCTCATAGCCAACATGCGCGCCAATTACCACGTTGTTGCGCACCGCAGCGTCAACTGCCTTTTTCATCGAAGCTACGCCACCAGCATGTCTGCCACAGCATACGTTTGCACTTGATAAGTACGGATACATCGCCTCATCGTCGCCGCACTCTTCAGCGAGGTCGGCGTTTAAGTCAATAGCGGCTAGGACCATTTCTCGGCCTTAAGTCCGTGCTGACCTTCATACTCCGCACGTATCGGTTCGCTCCAGCCTTTCAAGAGCTCTGGAGATGGCTTAAAGATTTCAATTCCAAGTGGACGACAGACATCAATTGGATCCCGCGCATCTGGTCCCCAAAGCGGAACTGAAAGGTCGCCACCTGGGCAAGTTGAGAGCGCAGCCAGCAAATCAAATTCGGCAAAGAATTCGAAGTAGTCACCCTTCTTGGCAGGGCAAGTCTTCATGAAGTACTGATCGTCGCTATTTAGCCCAGTGCACTGGAACACGTTTAATACGTCGTGGACATCAAATTCTGTCAATCCATAAGGAAGCACGGCTCGAACTAAATTTGAATGGCAGTGATAATCAAAATCTTTGCCGGTTAACATACGATTCACATAAGGATCGCAACGCGTTCCTAATAAATCGTGAACGCGACCGCCTTCGCCATCAACCCCATAATCTTCCAAGGTGTCAGCAGTAATCGTGGCCATTGGCCGCAAGAACGGCAATGTCGACCAAAGTCGATTAAAAGTTGTTAAGTGCGCAGCATGTAGTTGCTTAGTGCGCGAAGCCCAGAAACGCTCGCGAGGGTCATTTGCATTCCAAAGGTTCAGGTCAGCAACCTGCGGGCCTTCGATGGTTGTGATTCGACAAACATATCCAGCCGGGATTTTCCAACCGACACCGCTACGAATCGGCAGGTGGATTGACTCTACGAGTTCCCGGCCAGGATCATTGGCAATCGCGCGATAGAAATTGCGATCTACATCTAGTGGTCCACCTTCGGTGGCTTGATAAGCAGCTGCAGTTAAGTCCATGTCGGCAACATTATCACTGCCTTAAAAACGGCCTTGCAAATCCTAAGCAATAAGATCTGGACCCAATTGCCGTGGTTTTTCAATTGCTTAAACACCTGCGAGAATAGAGCGACCCGAAAGGCATGTGCGTGGCTCCCCGTAACTTAATAAACCTCGAGAATGTCTCGCTGTCTTACGGCAAAGGCGCAGTTCTGGATCAAGTATCGCTAGGGCTTGCTGATGGCGCTCGGATCGGCATTGTGGGCCGCAATGGTGGTGGCAAGTCTTCCCTTATCAAGATTCTGGGCGGCCAAGAAACGCCAAATGATGGCCGAGTCTCGATGGCCAATGGCACGCACCTTGGCACGTTATCTCAAATCGATCAAGCCGATCCAAAAGCTACCGTGCGCGATATTGTGCTTGGCGACCAAGCCGATCATGAGTGGGCAACAAATTCCAAAGCTCGCGAGGTTTTAACTGGACTATTTGGTGGATTTGGTGAAAGTATTCTGGCTCGTCAAATGGGACCACTTTCTGGTGGCGAACGTCGACGCGTAGCGCTAGCAAAGTTATTAATTAGTGAGTTAGACGTATTACTACTCGATGAACCAACTAACCACTTAGATGTCGAGGCTGTGACTTGGCTAGCCGAGCACCTCAAAGCACGTCGCGGTCTAGCACTTGCAGTGGTTACCCATGATCGCTGGTTTCTCGATGAAGTAAGCGATCGTACTTGGGAAGTAATTGACGGCAAGATCGAAGAGTATGACGGCGGCTACTCGGCATACGTGCTAGCAAAAGCTGAACGCATGAGACAGTCAAGTGTCGAAGAGCAAAAACGAAATATGCTGATTCGTAAAGAATTAGCATGGCTGCGTCGCGGCGCCCCAGCTCGAACAAGTAAGCCAAAGTTTCGAATCGATGCTGCTAATGAACTAATTGAGAATGAACCACCACCGCGTAACAATGTCGAACTTTTAGCGTTTGCCAACGCTCGACTTGGTAAAACCGTTTATGAATTACACAATGCCACGATCCGTGTCGGTGATAGGGATTTGCTTACCCGCTTGGATTGGAATGTAGGTCCGGGTGATCGAATCGGTATCGCTGGGGTTAACGGAGCGGGTAAGACAACTCTGCTAAAGGTGTTGACTGGGCAACTTGCTGTTACCGCCGGAAAGCTCGTGACTGGAACAACCGTTAAGCCAGCATTTTTATCCCAACACTTAGAAGAACTAAATCCAAAATGGCGAGTACTAGAAGCCATCGAGCACATCTCAACGCATGTGGAAATTGGTAAGGGTAAGTCACTAAGCGCTTCCCAGCTCGGCGAGCGCTTAGGTTTTGGATCTGATGCGCAATGGACACCTGTTGGTGACTTATCGGGTGGCGAGCGACGCCGCTTGCAGCTCACTCGCCTTTTGATGGGTGGGCCAAACGTATTAATTCTGGATGAGCCAACTAACGACTTCGACGTCGAGACTTTGGCTGCGCTAGAAGATTTGCTAGATAGCTTTGGTGGCACGCTTTTGGTGGTTTCCCACGATAGATACTTCTTGGAGCGAGTTTGTGACACTTTCGTTGGTGTCATGGGTAATGGCACATTGAGAAACCTGCCTGGTGGCCTCGAGGAGTACTTAAAGCTTCGTAAAGCTCAACCAGATGAGCCAACAGCTTTCACTCAGGAAAATCAAAGTTCTAAGCCAGAGTTATCTGCCGCGCAAAAGCGCGACTTACAAAAAGATCAGCAGCGAGTCGAGCGCTCGATTGCAAAACTTGATGTGCAAATTAAAGATATTTTGGCGGCAATGGAAGAATATGCCACGAACTTTGAAAAAGTCGCCACGTTAAATGATGAATTGCAGCCATTGATTGCAGAAAAAGAAAAACTTGAAGATAGCTGGGTTTTACTCAGCCAAGACCTTGATTAGGCTGGCGTTTTTTCTACACCTTGTCGCATGACCAGCACAACACCTAAACCAGCAAGTGCCATTCCTAAAATTCCAACTGGTGGAATGACTTCATCAAATAAGAAATAGGCCTGGATTGCAGCTACTGGTGGCACTAGGTAGTACAAGCTAGAAACTTTGCTAGCGCTACCTGCGCGCAACATGCCATACAGCAACACGATGGAACCAATCGAAAGCATAAATACGATCCAAGCTAGGCCAAAGAAAAATGCTGGCGACCACTCAATTCTTTGGTCCTCAGTCAGCGCTGACAACACAGCAAACGCAGAGGCGCTAACGGCATACTGCATGCCGGTTCCTGTTAAGAATGGAATGTCGCTGCCGAATTTCTTTTGCACTAAGTAGCCAGCGCTTGTTCCAAGCAACGCAATGATGCAAATTATGATTCCAACTTCAGAGATGGAAGAGGAATAGTCGCCTTGGAAAACTTTGGGAAGTAACAACAACGCGATACCTGCTACGCCTAAAAATAGTCCAACTACTTGTGTCCACCGAATACGCTCGCCTAGTACTGGAACTGCAAGGATTGAAACTAAAACCGGCTGAATACTTACAATTACTGCGCTAATTCCAGCGGATACGCCAAGGCTGACTGCATAGAAAACTCCCCCGATGTAAATCACGTGTAGCAGTAATCCAACAGCCACTGACGCTTTTACCTGGTCGCGAGTTAATCTCAAGGGTTGCTTAAGGAATGCGGCAATTGCAATCAAGATGGTGGCTGCAATTACATACCTAATTGTTAGGAATGTAAATGGATCCGCATACGGAACGATGTACTTTGCTCCGACAAATCCAGTACTCCAAAGGAACACAAAGAGCGCTGGTGCATACTTTTCAAGCTTTAGTGGCACTTAGTCAGTACCTGAATCAAAAGCAGCGCGGTTAAGCCCATCATCTGTTGCATCATTTGCATTTGAAGAAGTAATGGCATTTGATTGCCCAGATTTCATGTCTCCAACTAATCCAAATGTGCTTGAGTCGATCTGGCCTTGGGCTTGGTAGAGCTCAAGTTTGGCTCGAGTATCTGCAATATCAAGGTTGCGCATAGTTAGCTGACCAATGCGATCAGTTGGACCAAAGGCAGCATTTTCAGTGCGTTCCATCGAGAGCTTTTCTGGGTGATAACTCAGTGCTGGTCCACAAGTATTAATGATTGAGTAATCGTCGCCGCGGCGCAAGCGAATTGTGACTTCCCCAGTGACCGCCGAAGCAACCCAACGTTGCAATGATTCCCGCAACATCAAGGCCTGTGGATCAAACCAGCGACCTTCATAAAGTAAGCGCCCTAGTCTGCGTCCCTCGGCATGATAATTCGCAATGGTGTCTTCGTTATGAATTGCGCTTAACAAGCGTTCGTAAGCAATAAACAGCAGCGCCATTCCTGGAGCTTCGTAAATTCCACGACTCTTGGCTTCAATGATGCGGTTTTCAATTTGATCAGTCATACCAAGACCATGACGACCACCAATTGCATTCGCTTCTTTCATTAGCGCTACGACATCGGTGAAATCGTTACCGTTTATTGCAACCGGCATGCCTTGCGAATAAGTGATAGTCACGTCTTCTGCGGCGATCTTTACTTTTTCGTCCCAGAATCGAACTCCCATAATCGGTTCGACGATTTCTAGGGATGCATCCAGATTCTCAAGAGTCTTTGCTTCATGAGTAGCACCAAGAATGTTTGCATCGGTTGAATATGCTTTTTCCGTGCTGTCGCGATACGGCAAGTTGTGAGCAACAAGCCACTCTGACATTTCTTTGCGGCCGCCAAGTTCTTTAACAAAGTCCGCATCAAGCCATGGCTTATAAATTCTTAAGTTTGGATTTGCTAGCAAGCCATAACGATAGAAACGTTCAATGTCATTGCCCTTGTAAGTTGAGCCATCGCCCCAGATGTCGACTTTATCTTTGAGCATTGCTCGCACCAATAAAGTTCCAGTAACGGCTCGTCCTAATGGAGTTGTATTGAAATATTGTTTGCCGCCTGAGCGGATATGAAATGCGCCACAAGCAATTGCCGCTAATCCTTCATTGACTAACGCTTCCTTGCAGTCAACAAGCCTGGAAATTTCTGCGCCATATTCGCCAGCACGAGCAGGAACTGAATCAATATCTGGCTCGTCGTATTGGCCTAAGTCTGCGGTGTAAGTGCATGGGATTGCGCCCTTGTCTCGCATCCAGGCCACAGCAACCGAGGTATCGAGACCACCAGAGAAGGCGATACCGACTTTTTCGCCAACTGGCAGTGAGGCAAGGACCTTGGACATGTTTGAAGTCTATTGGAATCTGCGTAAATGCCTTAACTGACGCAAGTATTACTGATCGGTAGCGCTAGCTTGTGACGAGGTTTGGCGCTGGATTTCCTGCAAGGATTGCCAGCGCATTTGTGGCAGCAATGTCCGCCATCGCCGCGCGAGTTTCAACTGTTGCTGATCCCAAGTGCGGAATTAAGACTGCGTTATCAAGCTCTAGTAACCCTGGATGCACCGCAGGTTCATTTTCAAAAACATCAAGGCCAGCTCCGGCAATCTCGCCGGCTTTTAGTGCATCCACCAGGGCCTGCTCATTAACAATTGGGCCACGAGCGGTGTTAATCAAAAATGCAGTTTTCTTCATTCGAGCAAATTGGTTTTCGCTCATTAAGTGATGAGTTGCTGGTGAATAAGGACAATGAAGTGAAATCACATCACTTGATTCGATTAACTCGTCCATAGACATGAACTTTGCATCCAGTTCTTCAATTACATGATCTTCGAGTGGAGTTCGTCGGGTGTAAGCAATGCTCATTCCGAAAGCTTTGGCCCGGCGAGCGGTTGCGATACCGATTTGTCCCATACCTACGATGCCAAGCTGGCGATCTTGCAATCCCATGCCAAGCATGTAAAACATTCCCCATTGCCATGGTTCTTGCGAGCGAATCACTCTTTCACCTTCGCCCAAGCGTCGAGTAGCCATCAAGATCAATGACATCGCAATATCGGCAGTTGCTTCGGTCAGCACACCTGGAGTATTTGTAACGAGTACTCCCCGCTGTTCGCACGCGGGTACATCAATATTGTTGTAGCCAACTGCCACATTCGAAACTGACTTAAGTTGTGGACCGGCTGCATCAAGCAATTCAGCATCGATTTTTTCAGTAAGCAGCGAAACTATGGCGTCAGCACCGGCAACCATAGTTAGCAGTTCAACGCGACTGATAGCAGTTTCATTTTCCCAGGCCACAACATCGTGTTCGGCCTTAAGTCGAGCTAATCCCCCGGCGGGAATCCTGCCAGTAACAACTACTAGAGACATTTATTCAGCGATCCATTCACCCATGAGTTTTAGACCATCAGAAATGTCACCGTCGTCGATTCCGGAGAATGCCAGGCGGATGTACTGCTCGGTTTCGCCTTCTTGTGGACGACCAAAGTGGCGACGAGTACAAAACGAAACACCGGTTGCATGCAGTGCTTGTTGTGCAAAGTCAGCCAGATCAGTGATGCCCTTATTGGCCATTGCTTCGGTGACATCTGGGAATAAGTAGAAACCAGCTTCTGGGGTATGAACTTTCACGCCCGGCATTTGGCGAAGTAATGCAAGAGCGGTATCGCGGCGCTGCTTTAAAGTGTTCAGCATTACTGGCACACCTGATTGGTCACCTGTGATTGCCTCTAGGCCGCCGTACTGGACGAAGTGCGTAGTGCAGGATTCATCGTTGGTGTTTAGCTTGGCAATAACATCAGCAATTTCTTTTGGCGCGATAGCAGCGCCAAGGCGCCAACCTGTCATCGCAAACTTCTTTGAGTAAGTGTAAAGAATTACCGTGCGCTCAGCCATTCCTGGCAGCGATGCAATGGACTTTGACTTACCTGCGTAACGCATTTCAAAGTAGGCCTCATCAGAAAGCACATATAGATCGTTAGCGATCGCAATTTCAGCGATCGCTTCTCGCTCAGCATCAGTTGACTCGGCGCCATTTGGATTTTGTAAGTCGTTGTAAACAATTGCTTTCGTCTTTGGAGTAATCAAAGACTTAATTTGATCAATATCTATGCTGAACCCGGTGCCAGTTGCTACGTAACGGTAAGGCTTAGCAATTCCTCCGAAGTATTCGATCTGGCTTTCGTAAATTGGGTAACCCGGATTTGGGTAAAGGACTTCATCGCCTGGGTTCATGATCGTCTGGATGAACTTGGTGATGACTGGCTTTCCACCAGGCTGAATGACCACGTTTGTAGCATCAAAGTTCAGGCCGCGATCACGACCGACATCATTGGCCAGTGCTTCGCGCAGCTGAGGAATACCAGCACCTGGGCAGTATCCCGTCTTGCCATCTGCAATTGCCCGGTTCATGGCATCCACAATGTTTTGAGATGTGGGCAAATTCAGGTCACCTAAGTGAAATGGGAATATGCGATTACCTTTTGAGCCCCATTCAGCCGCAGCTAATGACACAGCAAACGCAGTTTCAGTACCTAAATTTTCTAACCGTGTTGCTAACGCCATGACAATGTCCCCAGAAAGTTTCGGATGATTCCGCCATTTTATCGACGGTTACTACTACTTGCCATTCATGGTGCAACCGTTGGCATAACGGGTGCTCACATCGTGGAACTGACTAGGAATATTTCCTAGACTGCCCGCTTTTTAACCGATCGCAAACGTCCACGGCCCGTGTGGGTGTAAAGGTCTTTTGGCCCGATTGGGGTTGGAACTAATTCAATGTCCACTCCAATACCCCGTTGCACACTCTGCTTATAGATGTACTCAAGCGTGGAGAAATCTTCGATGGCAAATCCCACTGAGTCAAAAATCGTGACCTGGTCTTCGCTATCGCGTCCCGCAACAGTGCCGGCCAGAACTTTCCAAAGATGAGTCACTGGGAAATCTGCTGGCATTTGTTGAATGTCACCTTCGACTCGCGTCTGTGGTTCAAACTCAACGAATACTTTGCCTTGGGTTAAGACGCCAGCTGCAAGTTCGGTTTTACCTGGGCAGTCGCCACCAACACCGTTGAAGTGCATTCCTGGCTCAACCATTTCAGGTGTGATGATAGTTGCCATGGCTTTATCCGCCGTAATAGTTGTGACGATGTCAGCACCCTTAACGGCCTCAGCTACGGAATTACAGTGAATGACTTTGATGCCTTCGAATTCTGCAAGATTTCGGATTAGTTTTTCAGTTGATTCTGGATCAATATCGAAAGCACGAATTTCCATAATGCCAATAACTTTATGGAAACCAATCGCTTGGAATTCTGCTTGCGCACCATTACCGATCATGGCCATAACTTTGGAATCTTTGCGAGCTAGTGCGCGTGCGACCATTACTGAAGTTGCAGCAGTACGCATTGCAGTTGCTAACGTAAGCTCGCTCAGCAGCATCGGGTACCCAGTGTGCATGTCAGATAAAACGCCAAAGCCCATGACACTAAACAAATCGTTTTCGATATTGTCTGGATGTCCATTTACATACTTGAAGCCATAGCGTTCGGCATTTGATGTCGGCATTAACTCGATAACGCCCTCGTCATTGTGGGCGCCAAATCGGGCAGCCTTATCGAACTCTTCCCAACGCACAAAGTTTGCCTCAATAGCATCAGCCAATTGCGCAATAAACTCATCGAGTTCAATGGCTTGGATTAGCTTTGCCATTGCTGGTACATCTACGAAACGAGTCATCTGAATCCATTCAATTTTGGGTAAGAACCCAATTCTACCAACGAATTAACATGCAAAATTTTCCATCTTTGTATGCAAAATGGCATACAAAGATCGCTAATTAGTGTGTGGCCACGAAATTAGTTCAGGATGTTTTGCAATTCGGCCATCACCAGAGGATTTGCCAGTGATGCGACGAATCGCCCACGGCACCAAGAATCCAACTCCCCAAACTGCAGCACCAACAAAACGCATCGGTGCTGGCGCAGGCCGATACGGCGGCATTGGATCTTGCCAGTCTGCATCGTGTGGCAAGCCAACTGCATGCAGTACCGCAGCAGCAACCCGGCGGTGTCCCTCGGTGGAAAGGTGCAATCGGTCTGCGGCCAGCATTCGCGGGTCCCCAAAAACTTCTCGAGCATTTGCATCCATGACCGTGGCGCCAAATTCTTGAGCTACCTGTTTTACATTTTGGTTAAATGGCCCAAATCTTTGATTCCAATAGTGCTGGGTTTTGGTTTCTGGGTTGCTTACTTCTCGCACTGTAAATAACAAGAGCTTTGCCCCTGTGCTGGCAATTTGTGACACCCCTTGCCGATATGTTGCAAACACTTGCTCGGGCTCAAACTTAGGTCGCAACACATTGTTTGCGCCAGCATGAAATGTAACTAGAGTCTGTGGGCCTTGCATTAACGAAAGTGCAGGCTGTAATTGAACTTGCACAACTTGCTCCAGGAGCTTGCCCCTGATTGCTAAGTTCGCGTATTGAAAGTCATTGGAATGGTTAGCCATTTCATCGGCAACTCGATCCGCCCAGCCCCGATAAGCACCATCGGGATACTTATCCGAAAGTCCTTCGGTTAATGAATCTCCAATTGCTATAAATCGATTCAGCGCATTCACATTGCCATCCTAATTAATAGGATAAAAGCGCTTCCCAGCCACGAGATTTGAATGCATTGCCAACTCTAGTTTTTGTGCTCGCGATTTTGCTCTCAACCTCTTGCAGTTCGCTTTGTGCTTTAGCCATGTCAATCACGGAGATTGAAATGTGATCCCCTGGTCGAGCTTGTGAAACTTTGTCGATAGAGCCCTTAGTTAAGACTGCAACAACTGGGTAGCCAGCTGTAACTAATCGGCCGCGAAGCAAAATTATTAATTCGCCACTGGGTGGAACTTCAACTGCGCCAATTGGGACGCCTCGACTCAAAATCTCACTAGTTACGCCAAGATCAAGTCCAGTGCCAATCAGGCGCATCCCGACGTGATCTGACTGTGGCAGCACTTCAAAGTCTTGCTCGAATATCTGCTCCCCTTTTTTCAGGCGCGTGATATCTGGACCAATGGTGGCAGTTAAATGAAACATCTTTGAATAAGTCTCATGTGGAGCTGAAAATCTAAAAACCGGGAAATCACTGCCGATAGCTTCACTTCCAAAATTTGATTGCACCTGAAGTTTTGTCCCGCTGATCAATCTTTGGCCAAATTCCAAGAAGTTATCTGGTGAGACACTTTCTAAGATCCGATTTCCTTGGAGCTGACCATTCAAACCAATGTAACTGCGCTGCCCGTAGTCAGAACCTGGAATTACGACGCGAGACCCAGCAGTAACAACTAGCGTCTCGTGCGTGCAATGTGGCAGATCGTCGATAAACACGGTCCTGGCTGCTCCCGTTACAGATATCAATAGATCGGCGTCCGTAGCAAAAACGATTTCTGATGAGATAACTTCAATTAGGGCCGAGGCTTCATCATTGCCAACCAATATGTTTGCCAGCCGCGCTGATACTTGGTCGCCAGCACCATTGGCAGAAATTCCCAACTTCGCTAAACCTGGGCGGCCTAAGTCTTGCACCACTGCATAGCCAACACGTTCAATCGAAATCGTCGCGGTAATCATATTTTCACCTGGTGGAATAACCGATTCCAGTTATCCCAATCTGCGGGTGCAATTGGTTCAAATTTAATGTGATCGCCAGCTCGATAAGGAACATTTGGATTTGTTTCAAGGTCAAAAAGTTTTACCGGTGTTCTTCCAATTACTTGCCAGCCACCAGGTGAAGGTGCGTTATAAATTATTGACTGCAACCCACTCACTGCAACTGAGCCCGGCTCCATTCGGGTAACTGGAGTTTGCAGGCGTGGCACACTGATTGGAAATTTCGGACCATCCATCATTGGCGCGCCCACCGGCGAACCGACAAATCTAATTACCCAGTCTTGACTGCTGTGGATTTCCATAACTTCATCAGGAGTAATCCCACAAATTTCTGCGACTTGGTTAATGTGCGGTCCATAGGTATCGCCATAAATTACTGGAAGTTTGAAATGATTGGGAGTTCGCGGCACTAGGTCGGCTTGCAAGTAGTCCTTAACAATTTCGAAAACCGCAGCATGGTTGGTAACTAGAGCATTAAAACTAATGAATACGGTCTGAAAACTTGCAACGACATCAATAATGCCGATTGAGGTTTTGTCCCGGAGGGCATCCCCCAGCGATTGCGTAGCTAGCCAGCGAGTTTCGTAATCATCATTTTCAATATTGATGAGAACTGCCGAGTCACCATACTCTTGGCAGGTAAAACTCGTTTTCACGTTTTTCATTGGGAACTCACATCACATTAAATGTGAAGCACTTACCTTAAATGTCTTCAAGCTTTGGAAAAGTATCGATTGGGAAAGTTTCAACCTGTGGACTTCGCTGCTGAACTAAAACAGCTCCGTCTACGACTAAGCAGCTGCCTGTTATGTAGGCCGCATCTTCGGAAGCCAAGAATGCTGCTGGACCGGCAAGATCTGCTGGCGTTCCGCCACGACCAATTGGCACTGTCTTATTGCGGCGCTCATCTGCAACTGGTTCTGCGTGTTCTGGTCGAGTAACAATCAAGCCTGGAACTAAAGCGTTAACACGAATTCCATATGGAGCTAGTTCGAGTGCGAGTGCGCGAGTGAATCCCTCTACGCCACCCTTGGATGCATCGTAAGCAACCATGCCGCGATGTGAACGAGTTGCACCGCCACTAGACATATTAATAATGCAGCCCTTGCCTGCTTTTGCCATGAATGGCGCAACAAGTCGGGAAATTAAGTACTGACTCTTTAAGTTGGTATCAAGGAAGTGATCCCACCAGGCTTCATCAGTTGTCAGGAAATGCTTTGCAATTGTTACATCACCGGCATTATTAACCAAGATGTCGATTTTTCCGTAAGTGGCAATCGTTTTTTCAATCATTGCGGAAATGTCTTCTTTAGATTTAACGTCACACTTAACTGCGATCCCAGTTCCACCGCCTGCGGTAATTCCGCTTACGACTGCATCGGCGCCCGTGAGGTCAATGTCAGCTACGACAACGCTGGCACCCTCTTGTGCAAATCGTTCCACGATCGCTTGGCCAATGCCATGAGCAGAACCGGTAACTAATGCAACTTGCCCATTAAATCTTCTTAAGTCAGTCACTGCCATCTCCAGACAAATCTATCAAAGCAACGATGCTTTGCATTGTTCACACTTTATCTGGGTTGAATTTCGCCTGAGCGCCGAACTACCCATTTGGCAGTAACGGACATGGGTAACATGGTGATAATCCAGAAGGGCTAAACAATGAGCAACATAGTTCGAATCGATACCAATGCCGAATTGCCTGCAGACCCAGACTCCCCAGGTGAATACTGCATCACCCCGTTTTATGGCGAGAATATAAATTTCTTCGCCGGCATTTGGTCGGCTGATCCCCATGTCCAGGACTTTGACGAGTACCCAATGGATGAAGTCTGCGTTGTCCTGTCAGGGAAAATCACATTGACTGAGCCTGGCAAAGCCGCAGAAGTTTTCACCACAGGTGACGTGTTTGGAATCAAGCGCGGAACACCGGTGAATTGGAATCAGGAGCCTGGAACCCGAAAGATTTTTGTAATCCTGGGTAGCTAGGAAGTTGTTGCTAGGTGCTGCTTGATGTCCTTATTCAAAGCCCAGCACCAGTAAAACAATCCAAATTGCAGCGGCAGGCGTAAGAAGGCATAAATCGGATCTGGCATTGGTCGATCCATCCAGTCGATAGCCATATAGATGTTGGCCGGGAAAACCAAAACGAATAATGCAAACGCACACCAGATTCCAAGTTGCCTAACTGGCTTTCCAAACAACTTCGCAGTAATTGGCGCAAACAACATAATGGCAACTGCAAGTTCAGCAACACCACTTAAATAAGTCCAGAACCGCGGATCGAACGGCAAAGCTGGCGGAATGATCTTGTCTAGCGAGGCTGGGGCAAGAAAATGCCCAGTGCCAGTTATTAAGAGCATGATTCCTAGGCCGCGACCTGCTGTGTATTTAGTCATGATTTAAGTATGCCTGCAATTGGCAATTAACTTGGTGCGCCTGCTGGTGGTGTTGTCGCAAAGATTTCCCAATTCCATAATTTCGAAAGCGGCAAAGATTCAATGTTTGAATTCACTTGGGTTTCATCGTCGCCAAAAGCTTCAATGAACACCGTTCGTTTTGGCATGGCGATTTTGATAGTTCCAATGGCGCCATTTTCTTCAAGTAACTTTGCTTTGGCTTGCTCGGCAGGAACCAACTCGCGAATATCTTCTTGCGAAACGCCCTCTTTGAATTTTGCAACCACCATGTAACTGTTCACTGCACTGCTCTCTTTCGAATTCTGGTTATCGAAAAGTACCACTATTCAAGGTGGATTTAACTTATTCAGCCAGAAGCGAAGTTAGCTGGCTGCTTAAGCGCACAATCCCGCATCACTGTTTGAAGCAATACGGGATCGTGTTAACACTTACGGGCTAGAGGAAGATCGTAACCAATGCCACTAGTCCCAAAATTAGTGCAGGGGCAAATGGTTCCTTGCGCTTGCGATGAACATTAGCTGCCCCAGCCATCAAAAGAAATAGGCCAACTGCCGCAACCTTAGACAGAACTTCTGCAACTGAAAAAACGTGCGGCAGGATTAATCCGAGAGCGCCCAATACTTCAGCAAGCCCAATCAGCTTTATCTGAGAATCGCTGAAATCAGCAGCCCAACCCATGTTCTTGTTTGCAAGCAACTTTTCCCTGCTTGAAGCAACTTTCATCATTCCTGATGCTAAGAATGCAAATGCAGCAATCCCCGCAACAACCCAATATGCAGTACTCATATTCACCTATCTTTGATTAGTTTTTCCTGATTCTTGCTTAGAAAGTAATCTTCGCTATAAATGGTTGATTTGTCAACCATTTGATAGGGTCATCACATGGAAACATACGGACTCTCAGCAAAGCAGCTAAGAGCTTGGCGCTCTTTTCACAAAATCAGGTCGCAATTACTTCCACACATGGCCAAAAGGATCTACCGAAATACTGGATTAACACCGGCTGAATATTTTCTGATGGTCACCTTGCTGGAATCCCCCAATGGTCCTCTGCACTCCAGTGAGATTGCCGAGCAACTGGATTGGGAAAAGAGCAGAATTTCGCATCAAGCAAAACGTATGGAGTCGCGAGGATTAGTTTCTCGCTTCACTTGCGAAACAGATGCCAGAAGTTGCGTAATCGAAATCACGCCTTCTGGTCGCAAATACATGAAGCAAGCACTTCCCATGCAGTTTCAAGATGTAAAACATTGCTTTGCTGATCTTTTAACTCAAGCACATCTAGATGCCTTGATTGAAATTTCCCAGATAGTTTCTAAACACCTTGCAGAAGAACATTCGGCCGATGAGCCAACAAAAGCTTTGGCGGTCCTTAAGTAAACCTGACTAGGTTCAGAGCGTAAGTCTGATATCAAAGGCAATCATTGCGATTGCGATTCCAGCAGACCAAAGCAACGTGCTAGCAATTATAAGCGTCAATGCTCGAAATGGCTTAACTCCTGCCGCAACAGATGCCATCGCGGCAATCTGAGTACCAATTAAAGCTGGAGCGGCTATCGCCATGCCATAGATCCCATACTTATCGAACATGCGAACGGCTTTTTCAAACTTAGGCGATTCACCAGTTTTACCTTTTGCTGCACGTCGCTTGATGATTCGATTGCGCATAGTCGAACTCAGATACGCGAAAACTACAATCGCAATTGCATCACCAATTACTGCAGCAATCACAGCCAGAGCTGGGTTTACTCCCAATGCAATTCCAACTGGCACCATTGCGATCGCGTCAACAAATGGGATAACTGAGGCTATGAAAACTCCCAGTGCTCCCCATTGTTCGATGTATTGCATTAGATGTCTTTTTCTCGCCAAGCAAGAACCATTGAAGGCATGGACGAGAATGCGAACAAAGTGGCAATAACCAAATAACTTCCGTCGTTGCCTTCTGGCTGGAACATTTTTACGTCAGGCCCAAACATCATTAGTAGCAAAAGTGCCATAACTATGTAGCCCATTAAGTAGTAGGCATACCTAATCGAGGTATTGCGCACCTGAATCTGACGTTCATCAAGAAGTTCGTCAGGTGCATCTGCGATTGACCTAACACTTATCCGAAGCATGCTGTAACCACCGACTACAGCCAGGATTACAAAAATTGCCGTTACGGAGTAGACGATTAAATCGACACCATTAGATAGCGACAAATTGGTCTTTAACGTTGGCCAGTAGCTGCCCAGTGCAACCAGCACAATTCCTAGGCCCAAAAGCACAACTAGAATTCTTCGATTCCGTTGTGGCCTTAACCAGCGGTAAGTAGAAGATTCATCAGTTAGTAATGCCTTAGTTCCTTTTTCAGTTACGCCTTCTAGCCAATAAATTTTGTTGTTCTTTGGCATTCTTACTTTTCCTTCCGAATTGGAGATAACGAGAACAGGTCGGAGACTTCTTGAACTAGGACCTTTGAAATCCGCAATGCCAGAACTAATGACGGACTGTATTCCTCGCGCTCTAAATAACCAATCGTTTGGTAGTGAACGCCAGCTTTATCAGCAAGCTCTTGACGCGTTAGGCCCTTTGCCAAACGTGCTGCTTCAATGCGGTTGTAAACCGGATCTTCAGGATTTCTGCTCATAAAATGTAGTATACATACTACATAGCATTAATACAACATTTAAGGTTTAAGTAGACGAGTCAGGCCTTCCACTTCAGAGTTACCTATCTTGCGTAGACGGCATAGGTAGCAAACCATGCAAGAAGCGCCCGGTACCCGACACGTGCTCAAGCATCATCTCGCGTGCAGCTGATGCGTCATGACTAGCCAACGCCTCAACAATCTTCGTATGCTGCAAATTCGAGTGGACCAGGGCTGCTTCACTTGGTGGCACATGTGAAATCAAACTTCCAAGCTCAGCCTGAATTTCTGCCACCATCCGCACAAGGTGGGAATCGCCAGTGGCTTCCGCTATGGCGATGTGGAACTGCGCATCTTCTGCGCGATAGGAATCTCGATCTCCAACAAATCCTGATAGCCGCAATACTCGCTCGCGCAGGGCAGCTACCTGTGCTTCATCTATGCGCTCAGCAGCAAGTTCACAAACACCTGTTTCGATTACACGTCGTCGATCACTGAAGGCCGCCGCGTCACTCGCACTCACTTCACTATTTGGCCGCTCTGAATTGGTACCGTTCCATACGGGTGGATGGTCGACAACAAACGTCCCACCGTTTCGCCCGCGCTTGGCGATTAAAAAGCCACCTTGCACAAGTACCTGTAAAGCTGATCGCACCGTTACTCGGCTGACGCCTATTAATTCCGCCAGTTCACGCTCAGGTGGCAACTGTTGGCCGGGCTTGATGAGCCCAAGTTTGATTGAGTGGCCCAATCTCTCAACGGTTTCCTCGAACATGTTGGCTGACGGTGCGGACCCGCGCAGCAAAGCCTCGCCCTGAGAACTAACTGGTTCTGTGTCAGACATTTCCGTTAATTCCTCAAATAGGCCGCGGGCGATCTAGTTCCTCGCTTAGTCTATAAGGTATGCACTAATACCTTTAAAATTGCAATCAACCCAATCGACGAGAGGAAAGACTATGGAACTTGAAAAACTCAGGTCCCTTATTGAATCGGGAGATATCGAAACTGTCATAGTTGCTAGTCCCGACATGCAAGGGCGCCTCTTTGCTAAGCGAATGACTGGCCGGCACTTCTTGGGTGCAGGACAAGATGGCGTTGGTACTTGTTCGGTTGTGTTGGGTTGGGGACACGATCATGCACTTGACCCGGGTTATGAGCTAACTGGATGGGCAAATGGGTACCCCGATCTTCATGTTCGCCCAGACTTTACATCCATCCGTCCCTATCCGTGGTTTGAAAAGACGGCATTCATTATGGGTGATGCGACAAAACCTGATGGATCTGAAATTTCAGTTGCGCCGCGAACCATTCTTAAAAACATGATTGCCCAGCTTGCCGAACATGGTTTGCGACCACTCTTCGCTTCCGAACTCGAGTGCTACCTATTAAAAGAAACACCAGAGACTGCATTTGATAAAGGATTCGTGAATCTGCAAACCAAGCACCGGACGCTCCACCCCGAAACATTAAGCCGCATGTCTGAAGATGAGGGATATCTTGGTGAGCTACGCCGTCAAATGGAGTCCGCAGAAGTCAAAATTGAAATGGTAAAAGCCGAGTATGCGCCGGGACAGGTCGAGATAAACCTGGAATACACCGATGCACTTGAGGCAGCTGATCGACATATGGTTCTGAAGGCGGGCGCGAAAGACATTGCGCTTCAACAGGGCCTTGTCGCAACATTCATGGCAAAACTGGCACATGATTTAGGCGGAAGCTCGTGCCACATTCATATGTCGTTACTAGACAAGAATGGCCAGAGTGCATTTTCAGATGGTGCAGACGGTAAGGGCACCTCGGCAACCATGCGCCATTTCCTTGGCGGCATGATGGCGCATCTACCTGATGCATTTTTATTCTTTGCACCGACTACAAATTCCTACCGCAGAATGCGCGCAGGAACATTCGCGCCAAACATGTTGACCTGGGGCGAAGACAACAGGACAGTCGCATTGCGTCTTGTCGGCAAGGGTGCGGCTCGTCGAATCGAGAACCGAATTCCAGGGGCCGACGTCAACCCTTACCTCGCCTATTCAGCAATGCTTGCTGCCGGATTACGTGGCATTGAAGAAAAGCGTGAGCCGATCGGTGACGCAACTATTGGAAATGCATACGACGCGAAGGATGCCCCAGCACTTCCATCGGATCTTGGTGAGGCAACCGATGTGTTCGAAACTTCCGAATTTGTTCGCACCGCTTTTGGCGAAGAGGTCCAGAAACACTATGCCAACTTTGGCCGCCAGAGCGTTCGCGCTGCATCAGTCGTCGTTACAGATTACGAACGTCGCATGCTTCTACTCGACATCTAAAAACAATCATTAAAACAAGATCAGGAGAAACTACCTAATGGAAACTAAAGGAAACAATTTGCCAGCAGACCCACGCCAATGGGTCAAGGATTTGGAAGCTATCTGGCAGGCACGCGATGGTGTTGAAGCAGCTAAAGGATTTACCAAAGATGCTGTACAAGTTTGGGGAACGAACCAGAGACAAACCGGCCCAGAGCTTGCAACTCGCCCAGCGAAATGGTTCGCGTATGCCAAAGACTTAAACATCACCAAGAAGTACCTGGCGCATAGCGATGACACAATCGTCGCTTCTTGGAACAGCACTTACACTCATCCAGAAACCGGCAAAAAAGTTTTCGAGCGCGGAATCGAATACTTTGTATTCCGCGAGGGCCTAGTAGCGGAACAACACGCTTGGCAGCACAGCTGGAACGAAGGCGACGTGAGTAGCACCGGTGACATCAGCACCGACTGATTTTCAACATCGAGCAAGCATTTTTACAGTTTGGGTTTTGATCTCTCATGAAACATTAATTCCATGAATTCTGAGGATTTCCAGCCGAACGAGCAACTCCTATTGCGCGCCGTTGAACTCTTAACAAGCCCCGAGAATTTCACATCCTCAGAACCTCTGCCCGCAAAGCTTCCTGAAGTGGGCATTGGTTCGATGAATGCGCTTTCGGCGATGTTTGATGATGTGCTCGGTAAAAGTCGGGACCTTGGAGCGCCTGGGTTCTTCGCGCACATGGATCCTCCTACGCCAGCAATCACTTGGGCAATGCACCTTTGGACTGCGAGCCGAAATCAGAACCTATTGCATCCCGACACTGCCCCACGTGCTCGCGAATTGGAAAAGCTAGCAGTTGATTGGATAGCGCCGTGGTTTGGAATGTCAGGTGGACACATGACGCCTGGCTCTACAGTTGCAAACTTAACTGCAATTTGGGCAGCACGGGAAAGTGGATGCCGCGTTGTCGTATCAGGAACCGGCGCTCACCTCAGCATCCGCAAATCTGCTCACCTCCTTGGAATGGAACACAGAATCATTGATGACTGGTCCAACACTGGTGATCTCATGAATGCTGTCGCTGTGATTACTGCCGGTACGACCAGTACTGGCGAAATCGAGCCACTTGATGCAGCAAGCGATGCTCGTTGGCGTCACATTGACGCAGCCTGGTCTGGCCCGCTCCGTCTGAGCGAGCGCCATCGACACCTTCTTGATGGAATAGAAAGGGCTGACAGCGTCGCAATCTCGGCACACAAGTGGCTCTTTCAGCCGAAGGAATCTGCCTTTATATTGTTTGCAGATCACGAAACGGCACATAAATCAATCAGTATCGAAGGTGCGTATTTAGCGGTACCTAACGTTGGTGTTTTGGGATCACACGGCACCATCGCCGCACCACTCATTGCAATGCTTCTTGCTTTTGGTCGCGAAGGTATTGCCGGCATGATCGACAAATCGATGTCACTCGCTGATGAACTCGCCGCGCTTGTTATGGCGCACGCTGATCTTGAATTACGGTCAGCCCCTAACTGTGGCGTGCTCTGTTGGCGTCACAAGAGCGTGAGCGCTGACGACATTAAGCGGAACCTTCCTGACGATGTAATGGTCTCAAGCACAACTATTAACGGTGAACCATGGCTCAGATCAGTTTCCGCAAACCCAAACGCGAACCCTGCCAAGGTTGTTGCAGGGGTATTGCAAGCGGCTGAAAAAGCTCAGCAACAATAGGGCGTAGACGAGTCGGTCTGTAAGCCGGATTCATCAGCATTAAGCTCTGGCGAAAATCACTTTGATAAGGTTTTGTAATTCCCTTTAAGACTTTATTGGAGCCTAGAAAATGCGATTTAAACCATTCGAATTGGAACGCTATTTTGCGAAATATGAGTTTTCCGCGAAGTATTTGCTTTCAAGTTCAGACTGTGACGGCTTACTCCAAAGCGATGTCCTGGACCTCGCGGACGCGCAATCCCGTGAATTGTGGGACAACCTCACTCTTGGGTACACGGAATCGGGTGGCCATCCACTTCTCAAGGATGAAATTGCCAAAATGTATCAAGGCATAACGCCTGATGACGTATTAACAGTGGTTCCTGAAGAAGGTATTTACCTTGCCCTTAACTGCATCCTGAAAAGTGGAGACCATGTGATTTGCACTTTCCCGGGATATCAATCACTTTATGAAATTGCCGAAGGTATTGGCTGCGAAGTGACGAAGTGGGAACTGAATGAAGCCCGAGGTTGGGCGCTTGATCTGGATTTCTTAAAATCACAGATCAAATCCAACACCAAACTTCTTGTGGTGAACTTCCCGCATAATCCAACGGGTTATACGCCAACTTTGCTTGAGTTCCAAGAAATCATGGACATCGCTCGAGAACACAACATCTACGTTTTGTCTGACGAGATGTATCGCTACATGGAATTTGATGCCGCAGATCGGCTCCCCTCGGCAAGTGAAGTTTATGAAAATGCCGTATCCCTATTTGGAGTTTCCAAAGCGCTTGGTCTTGCTGGGCTACGGGTTGGTTGGGTCACCACAAAAAACAAAGAACTTCTTTCGCGCATGGTTACGTACAAAGATTTCACAACGATTTGCGGAAGTGCGCCAAGTGAAATCTTGGCCTTGATTGCGCTGCGAAATAGCGAGTTAATTGTCTCCAGAAACTTGGACACAATTAAAACAAATCTTGGCCTTTTAGATACCTTCTTTGAAGGTCAAGACCTTTTCTCCTGGATTAAGCCTCGCGCAGGATCAATTGCATTTCCGCGGATAAATGGTAATCGAAGCTCGTTGGCTTTTTGCGAAACCCTAGTTGCTGAAACTGGAATTATGTTGTTGCCGTCAACCGTGTATGGATTTGGCGACAACCATTTCAGGTTGGGCTTTGGCAGAAAAAATATGCCTGAAGTGCTTGATAAGTTTTCCGAGTATTTAAAAGCATAGAAGTTTTAATAGACGAGTCGGTCTGTAAGCCGGATTCTGTACGCTTGCGCGCGATGATCATCCATCTGCGATTGTTGTTACCAACAACCTGTTGCAACCTACCTGCAGGCGTGTGACGGGCAGTCACCTGCGTCTTGGTCTTGCTCCGAGTGGGGTTTACCTAGCTACCTATGTCGCCATAAGTACTGGTGAGCTCTTACCTCACCGTTTCACCCTTACCTATTGCTAGGCGGTTTACTTTCTGTTGCACTTTCCCGTGGGTCACCCCAGGTGGACGTTATCCACCACTCTTGCCCTATGGAGTCCGGACTTTCCTCGAACATTGCTGCCCGCGATCATCCGACCGACTCGTCTACCGTAAGACTACGGGGATATCACTAAGGTTGAAAAGTGCTGGATTTATTACTTAAAGGTGGAGTGCTTCACCAACCAAATGGATCCGCACCGATACCCTCTGCCATTGGCCTATTGGGCGACAAGATCGCATTCATTGGAGATCCTGCGGATGCGCCAAATGCGCGCGAGGTAATAGAACTTTCTGGGCAATTAATTACTCCGGGTTTTATCGATAGCCATAATCACCTCTTGCTCGGTTTTGATCCAGAGGCTGTGAACTTACAAGACCTTGTTGATTTAGCTAGCGTGCGCTTACGTATGAAAGAGTTTGCCGAATCGCGCCAAGACTTGGAATGGATTTGTGGCGAGAACGCAAACTATTCAGTTGTTGAAGGTCGTCGGCCAAATGCAAATGACTTAGCTGGCATCACCAATCGACCAATCTTTATTACAACTTACGATCAGCATTCAGTTTGGCTAAATGATGTTGCTATTCGTGCGCTTGGGATTGAACCAGGTGTGGAACTTAGTTGGGGTCGTCCAGAGTTTGATGAAGTTACAAACAAGCCCACTGGCTGGGTAACTGATTTTTACACCAGTGCGATGACGACTTTGGGATTAAAAGCACTGCAGCGTGACATTCCGATGTATTCGCCTGATCGCAGGTATCGCAAATTACTCGCCAGCATGGAAATGGCAACTCGATTTGGAATTACGACAGTTGTTGAACCACAAGTCCCAATGGCTGAGCTGGATCTATTTAATCGAGCACTTGGTGAAGGCAAACTTAGTTCGCGAGTTATTGCTGCGCTGTTTCACCCAATTGATGAAGGCGCTGATTTTCGTATGGAACTTCGCAACACCATCGATAGTCACGTTGACTCCCCAAAACTTTCGCTTGGTCCGATCAAGCTTTACGCCGATGATGTGATCGAGCCACACACTGCTTGGTTACTAGATGACTATGCGAACAAACAAGGTCATCGTGGTAACCCAAGCACTTCAGTTGCCGAGTTCCATCACATAGTTGCCGAACTTGATCGCATGGGATTGCAAACGCACACCCATGCCACAGGTGATGGTGGAATTCGATTAGTACTTGATGCGATTGAAAACGCGGCAAAGTTAAATGGCACAACGGATCGCAGGCATGGAATTGTGCACGTGGAATGTATTCACCCAGATGACTTAACTAGGCTGGCGTCCCTTGGCATCACCGCAGCCATGCAGCCTCGCCACTGCTCCCCTGACTTAATCGAAGGTTCATGGATGAACAACATCGGCGAAGATCGCTGGGATCGCGCTTGGCGAATCAAGTCATTGCAAGCAGTTGGTACTCACGTTGCGCTATCAAGTGATTGGCAGGTTGGCGAGATGGATCCGCTGGTTGGAATTTATAGCGCGATGACTCGGGCATCACTTGACGGTAAAAAGTCTTGGACACAAGATGAACGCATTTCTCTTTCTGCAGCCATAGATGGCTACACCAAAGAAGGTGCCTGGGCTTGGCATCGCGAATCCGAATTCGGTGTTTTGGAAATCGGTATGGCCGCAGACATTGTGGTTTGGTCTAGCAACCTGCACGAATACGCGTTCGACCCGGCTGGATTACTCGGTCAAGGCACTTTGCTCACCATTGTCGATGGGCAAATCGCTTACGACGCCCGCTAAGACTTTAGCTTTGCATTCGTTGGATCGTAAAACGGCACATCACTAATAGTTGCTGGAACTAAAACCCCAGCGCAATCAATAATGAAGTTTGATCCGGCTGGAACATCAGCTGGAATATTTCCAAGACCACAAGCACCACCGATGGTGTGGCCATAGGAACCCGAAGTCACATGCCCAATGATTTTGCCATCAAGCAAAATCGATTCATCATGAACAAATAATGGTTCAGGTTTATCGAGCTTGATGTAAACCTGGCGGCGATCTGGGTTTTGCTTTCCTTCGATTGCGCTTCGACCAACGAAGTCGCCCTTCTTAAGGCTGACTGCAAAACCAAGTGAGGCTTGATACGGATCATCAATTGGTCCAATGTCATGGCCTAAGTGTCGGTAACCCTTTTCAACTCGCAAACTATCAAGCGCGTGATACCCAGCGCGCCGAAGACCAAGGTCAGCGCCCGCGGCAATAACTGAGTCATAAATTGAAACGGCCATGTCAGCGGTTGGATAAAGTTCATAACCAAGCTCGCCCACAAAACTTACGCGCAAGCAAAGCGCCGAACCATTACCGACTTCAATTTCACGCGCAGTTCCCCATGGCTGATTTTCAGTTGAGAGATCCGCTGGGCTAATGCGCGACAACAACTCTCGCGAGTTTGGTCCCATAATTCCGATAGTCGCTAGTCCTGCGCTGGCATCAAATACCGCAGCCGCATTCCCGCGCGCTGCGCGGCGGAACATGGCCATGGTTTTAGTTTGTGAAGCAGTAGGGGTCACGACTAAGAATCGATCTTCGGCTAATCGAGTAATCGTGCCGTCGAGTTCGATGCCGCCACCCTTGTTTAACATCAAGGTATAAACAACGCGCCCGATCTTTACATCAAGGTTTGCGGTAGTTACCGATTGCACGACTTTCAACGCATCCGGTCCAGCAACTTCAACTTTGGTAAAGGTTGATAGATCAAAGACTGCAACTGCCTCGCGCGCCGCCTTATGTTCGGCAGCAGAATGTTCAAACCAATTTTGGCGCTGGTAGCTATATTCGTATTCGCGCTTAACTCCAGTTGGGGCAAACCAGTTTGCTCGCTCGTAACCAACTAGCTCGCCAAATACTGCTCCGGCGGCGTCCAAGCGCTCATGTAATGGTGATCGTCGAATATTTCGCGCTGTGTATGGCTGCAGGAATGGCCAGTGCATGGCATAAAGCCGGCCCAAGCCTTCGGTGGTTCGTTCATGGAGATAAGGGCGATTTGATTGGTATTTAGAAAAGCGCTGCACATCAACACCAGATACGTCATAAGTCGGTGTGCCTGCCACGATCCATTCGGCTAATGCCCGGCCAGCACCTGGGGCATAAATAATGCCCTGGCTGTTAAAGCCAGCTGCGATCCACAAACCATCTACTTCAGCAGTCTCCCCTAAACAAAAACTTGCATCCGGAGTAAATGATTCAGGTGCATTTAGGAATCGGGAGAAGTTCGCGGTCTTTAGTGCTGGAATTCGATCTTCGGCAAACCCTTTGATGGCTGCGAAATGCTCCCAGTCAGGATCAAACTCACCGAATGCAAAGTCCTTGGCTAGTGTGCGCGGATCTACCGGAATGCCATCAGGTTCAAATGCGCCAACAACTAATGAGCCGTTATGTCCGCGGACATATAAATAGCCATCCAGGTCGCGCAGCACCGGCAATGGCACATCCGCGCCTTCAATTGGATCGGTGGTCACATGAACATGCGCCGCCGGATACAGCGGAACCATAGCGCCACATTTTTCAGCAAGTTCGCGCGTCCATAGCCCAGCAGCCAAAACTAAGTTTTC